>Ga0302261_1000168_pt1 | contig 20184 bp, 28 predicted proteins | sample II_Fen_E2_4_FD_194561 | JGI IMG/M metagenome (GOLD analysis project Ga0302261, IMG submission 194561) | Peat permafrost microbial communities from Stordalen Mire near Abisko, Sweden - II_Fen_E2_4 | ecosystem: Environmental > Terrestrial > Soil > Wetlands > Permafrost | place: Sweden: Abisko... | reverse complement strand
TGTCAAGTCGAAACAGGGCGAATCCCGGCGATTTTTCCCTCTTGACTTAAGGTGATTTATGGTGTAGCATGGTCGGGCTTCGCCCGACCCCCGAAGGGGTCGAATCACTTCGACTTGTTGTAGTCCTCAAGCATCTGCTTGAGTTCTGCCTTGATCCTCCGAGCATCCTCCCCTCGCCACGTCGTCGCGTTGTTGAGGAAGGTGACGACGATGATGTCACCATACTCCCATCCGTACATCGTGTCAACCGTGGTCATCGTGCTCATCGCCTTGAGGTACGGGACGGCAGCGAAGTTGACCTTGGGCCACGTCTTCTTGATGTCGAGAGCGATTGCGGAGAGTGAGCGAGCCATGATCTTGCCTTTCGTTGTGCCGATGAAAGAAGCTTAGCAGACTAGCTAGCCCTTGTAAAGCCTTTGATGCAGGCAATCGTGGAGAGTGCAAGCCAGATGAAAAACCAGACTCCGTTGTGATTTCCAAGGGAGAAAATGGCGAACATGAAAAAGATGATCGAAAGTGCCGTGGCGATCATGTCAGCCCCAAGGGGACAGAAGCTTGACGGCATCGTGAGAGGCAACCATGCCATAGCAGATTGCGTATCCTTCGGCGGCATCGAACGAGATGAACGGTCCTACAGCCTCAGACATCGGGTAGGAAGAGCCTGCCTTACGAACGAGAATGTACATCACTTGCTCCTTGCTGTTGCGATTGCCTGCAAGTTGCAGCTTACTCCTCCACAGCACGGGATGCAAGTCCCGTTGACATTCAAAGCGGAGTAGTTTTTGACGCCACAGCCAACGCAACGAACCTTGGTCCAAGAATGATCGAGGAAGTGGTTGGGTACAAAGGTTGACACAATCGGCTTGGGCTTGCGCTTGAAGAAGAACATGTCTAGAGCCTATCATGCTTGGGCGAAGCACGCAAGCGAAACTGGGGAAAAATAGTGCTTGACTTAATGGACATTTTGTGGTAGCATGGTCGGGCTTCGCCCGACCCCCGAAGGGGTTACCCTCAGAAGGGGTACTCAGGAGGCTCCCATCCCTCGTAGGGGTCCGAGTAGTACGACTCGTCCGCACGCATGACCCAGTCGTCGTTGTCAAGCTCTTCGCGGATCATGATTGCCAGCGCTGCCGCCATTTCCTGCTCGGCGCAAAGGTCGCACAGACCATCCTGCGCGAGGGTGTACATGCCACAAGAAACGCAGTTGTGGCTGCTGCTCTCTACCGGGTTGCTCATAGAGCTAGCTTAGCAGGATTGAAAACGATGCGCAAGCAAATCGGGGGATTTTCTGCCCTTGACTTAAACGACTTTTTCTGCTAGAATGGTCGGGCTTCGCCCGACCCCCGAAGGGGTCTTGCTCAGTAGCCTCCCCACATATCGTCGTATTCTGCCTGACGCTCCATGCGGTAGGCGTAGTCCTCGTCATGGTAGGCACGTTCTACGTCACGCTTGATGCTCTCATCAGAGCCATAGCGCAGGCCACGGCAGTCGCCACGTTCGTGCCCGCAGCACGGGTAGTCCTCGCACGTAGCGCTCTGCACGTCATCGGCAGGGCAGTCATGAGAGTCGAACTTGGACAGGTCGTTGGTAGAGAAGTCGCAGGACAGGCAGCGTACTGCGAAGGTCAAGATAGGGTAAGTAGCCATATGGCTAGCCTACTCTATATGGGTGCTGTATGCAAGGGGGTTATATGCACGTATCTTAAGGCACTATGCACAGTACAATGGTCGGGCTACGCCCGACCCTACAATGCACAAAGAATGCATTGTTTTAATTCATTGTTGCATTCTTTCTAGAATATGAGTAATTCATTGTTGTATTGTTTGCGTATATGCACATGCACAATAGGCCCTATTGCTAGGGCCTATATGCTGTGCTCTATTACGCTATTCTGTCAATCATCCACCCCTTTGATGACATGTAATAACGTGCTGCCCTTTCAGTAGTAAAGTCACGAAACTTGCGCATGTCCCACGTCTTTGTGTCATTCCACACGCGCCAAATGCCCTTTTCGTCAACCTGTGCTGTGCTCATGAGTAAACAGTACTCCTGCTAGCTACCCTTGTCAACATGCAAAGACTACCTATCTAGGGTTGCGCATAGTGCGGGGTATGCAGTAAGCTCTACCTATGAGCACAAGGGAATACACAGCAGAGGGCGCATGGAAGCTTGCCGAAATCATGGCACTGGGCGCAGAGCAGGATGCACAGCACTTGCGCAAGCTGTATGACTGGTATGAGAAGTACGCCCCTCAGCAGGACATCACTGACTTGGGCAACAGGCTTGACAAGGCAGAGGCAGAGGCAAGGGCAGCAGAGGACAGGGCTACCCAGAAGTATGAGTACTGGAAGGACATCGCAGACTGGGCCTAACTAGTATGGGTAGGGCGTAGACAACCTATGCTCTACCCTGCTAAGCTAGCACTACCAGCTACTAAGGGAGTCAAGATGTTCTACCTCATCAGCGTAAGCAACGGGCACGAAGCGCCTGTCATGGCACACAGCATGATCAGTGTGCTGATCGAGGTTGCATCCCACATGACAGGCTTCCTCGTCATTGAGGATGAGGCAGGCACGCTAGTATGGGATACCGTGTGCATGTAGTGCATACAATGCATTAGCCCCTAGCAATAGGGGCTTTTGCTATGCCTATTTGTAAAGGCACGTACATGTATGTGCATACACGCATACACATATGGTTATGCATTGTTGCATTGTTGAGTATATGTGTGTGCATTTAAATGATGCTGTACGCCATGCATTCCTGTGCATTTGTATTGCATTCTTTTGAGGGGGTGTACGCAATGTTTTCTACACAATGCAGGAATGGGAAAGGGGCGGACTATATGAAATGGTGCATTCTTTCAGAATACTGCATCGTACTTCTACTAGAATTATTCACATTTTCTCAAATATGAATTGAACATTTCAATTCAACAAATCAGCGGCTACGTCAGCAACCAATTGCAGGTTACGCTTCACTGCATTGGCAAGACCCTTGATGGCTGTAGCGGGGGAAGCATTGAGGGTAGCATCAGGCGAATCGATCAACGCCTGCAAGCTAGCCACGTTTGCTGTCAATCCAGACAATGCTGTCTCGATTCGCTTCTGCCTTGCAACAACAGCAACACGGCGAGCAACTTCTGCCACACGCTCTTCCTTGGCTAGGATTTCTTCGGGGGTATATGGTCGAGGAGCACCATCCCTGTACATGACCATTTCATTTGTATCGTCTCTCTGCCAAACCATGCCTAGTTCGTCCATGACGATCATGGTCTCAGGGTTTTCGTTCATCCGAAGTCCTTAATGTGTTCAGGGCAGTAAACGCCTACTCCAACGCCTGCTGCGACAAGCAACATGTTGCGTCCGTCTTGTGTTGTCGCGGACTCCAAAAGCGTCATGACGATCTTGTCAGACGTGACTCCTGCATTGAGGGCATCACACGTTGCATGGCCCACCTTACGTGAAGCTACAATCACTTCCTGTGTGGGAGCATAGCCGAACATCTTGGTGAACTGCACAACAAAGGCTGCATCAAAAGCAGATTCGTTGTTCATTGGCATTGATGCTGCCGAAGGCGGCATTGCCTGTACAGTAACCGTTGTCTGCGGTGCGGGTTGCATTGTACAACCAGCCAAAGCCAGCGGTACAACACAAGCCACAATAAGTCGTCTTACATCCATGATCGTTCTCTCATTTCATCGGGTAGGGGATAAGGCTGTCCAAAAGCATTGAACATAGCCTTGGTGAAGATTTCTGCTTCCTCCTCGTTTGTTGGGGGGAACAGATGGTCAGGAATGAATCCAATTCCCATGGCTACGTTGTTTTCTGTCAGTCCAACGGCACGCTGCCCATTGGCTGCGTTAAGCTCGAATACGTAGAAGGTTCGGTTCATACTGTCATTATACCTTGCGCTTGCGACCACGCTTGATGACAGGTTCTTTTGTATGCCCCCGCGAAAAGCAATCGCAGGACCATTTGGGACTTGATGTCAATTTCGGACGGCAGTCTGAGTGCTGACCTGTATAGCACCACCCACAGTTAGAGTTTGACGCAGGAGAATCCAGTAGGGCTTGTTCTGGTGTAACAGACGATTCCTCTGGCTGGGTCTTCCCAGATTTGGACGCTACCCCACTTGTCGAGTTGGACCGTGCCATCTTGTGACTCCCTCTTTGCTTGTCCTGCTGTCACCATGCCGAGAATGATGGCGAAGATCGCTATTGCTCCGGTGATTGCGAGAGCAACTTGCATCCAAGTCTTCATCCTAGTTCATCCTTGATTGCGGCGATGATTTCTCTATACAGCGCGGGTTCGACAGCGTACATGACTAGCACGTTGTTGATTCGCATTTTGACTGCGTCCACAGAGTCTTCCGAGATGAACCTGACAACCTTTGAGGTACCCAGAGTCTTCTGGACGTACCTACCCTTGGTCTCGTCCCATTTGTACTCGTAGTCGCGGAGCCTGTCTGCGCTTCGCTGAGCACTTATCTTTTCCTTGAACGCCCTGACATGACTGGGGGTAGATGATCCTCCACCTACCGCGAAATCCCCGTTAGGATACACGGGTACGAAGAGTTCAGCCATCTTTATTCCTTCCTAATGCATGGTATAATTGCGAATGTGATTAAACTAAAGTTGAAGCAGGGAATTGATTCTGGATACCGCTGGCCGATTACCGATGCCAACAAGCAACCAGTAGACCTTACCGGATACACTGCAAAGTGTCAAGTCCGTAGCGAAAATGACTTTGTTTCAACCATCCTTGCAGAAATGGACACTGCTGTCCACGACTCGGGTGTAGATGTTATCTGGACTGCCGTGCAGTCTTTCGCGTGGAACTTCCAGAAGGGTTTCTTCGATGTCGTGCTCATTGATCCTGCCGGTAAGCCTGTACAGATCGTAGCAGAGGGTGAAGTGTTTGTCAACAGGGTTGTCACGCATGTCTAGCTATACCGTTTTTCCGCCAGTAGTCTTGGACGAAGGATTGCAACCGGGTCCAGTTGAGTCCAAGGAAGTTTACCTCGCAAACCCAGTACAGATTGCTGTACCCGGTCCCAGAGGTATTGTAGGACCGCAGGGAAATCCCGGCCCTCAAGGTATCAGGGGAGAAAGCGGCGTAGATATTGCCGCATTGGTAACTCACGTTAATGCAGTAGAGCCTCATCCGGCTTATGACGACATGAGGAGCCTACAGCTAATTTTCGAGAATGGACTTATCTAAATGTCGCTAGACACCAACGTTGTCAACTTGGCAACACGTATTGCTACCGAGCTAAAGGCTCACAAGACCTTGATGAATGGCAATGCCGCTGATCTGGCTGCACTGACCACAACCAGCAAGGGAAACCTTGTTGTCGCCCTCAATGAACTCAAGGGACTCATCGATGCCATTCCTGCCAGCGTAACCATCAATGACGCTGCTACCGCTGGAACATCCACATGGTCTTCCACCAAGATTGCTGCTGCTATTACTGCTGCTATCTCTGCTCTTACTACCGGCGCTCCTACAGCTATGGACACTCTTGACGAGCTATCCGCTGCTCTTGGTGATGATGCAAACTTCGCTGCAACGATCACAACGGCTCTGGGTAACAGGGTTAGCGTCATCGCAACGCAGGGACTTACGTCACAACAGAAGCAGAATGCCAGAGATAATATCGATGTCTGGTCCAAGGCTGAAATCGGAGCCATCAACACTGATTACGTAGCTACCTTTGTGGCGGGCCTTGTCTGATGGCTTTGGATGACAACGTTGATGCTTTGGCCGATGCAGTTGGTCATGAAATCAAGGCTGTCCGTAATGAGCTTGGGTTTGTGGCTCTAGCATTGGACTCAAAGCAACCAATTGGTAACTATGCATCTAGTGACGGCAGTAGCGGAATTGTCGTTGGAGAGAATCAGCCTACACCCGGTTTGTTCCAAACAATGCTTTGGGTTGACACAACGGGTGGAAATATCAGCTTCTGGATTGTAACGTAAGGAAAACATATGCCACTAGTAAACGCATTCGGCGCAATTGCGCTTGACGCATCGGTAAAGGAAACACATGCCGACCATATTGGATCAAGTTCCGATATTGGTGAGTACATTCGCCCACTGCCTTCCACAACCGACCGTATTGGATTCGCCAAGGTCATTGCCAACAACGTTGACACGTCTTGGGGAACACTGGTCAAGACCGGTACGGGAATGACGGTCAACCAAGCTGCCGGTAACCTTGTCATCACATCTGGTACAACAGCGGGATCAGAAACGATCATTCGTAGCGCAGCTACCTATACAGGTAGTCTTAGGCTCAAGTTCAAGGCGACTTTGTCGCAGCGCATCCTACAGAACAACTTCTTCATCGAACTTGTTGATGTAATCGGTGACGGTCTTGCCATTGTCATCAACTCTGCTACCTCTGTTACTGTGACTTACGGTAGTGCCGTCTTCGATGCCACCAACATTGGTCAGGCTATGTACCTTGGTAACTATACTGGTACTGGTACCTTTGTACCCGGCAGATATGTCATTGCTTCCGTTGCTGGAAATGCTGTTACCTATACCGTTGCTGGTTTTGCAGCGGGAAGCGGAACATGTTCTGTGTTCGGTTGGAACTACTACCACATGCTCTACGAATCAACTGTAGCCACGAACATGAAGTGGGACTCACAGCGTAGGGGCTGGGCGCTTGGAGACACGATTGCTACTGTTAACTCGACAGCTACAGGACACATCGTCATGATGGCTGCCAGTGATAATCAGGCAACGCTATACGACTCCGCAGCTTCTTCAACCTTGACGGTAAGAAACTACCGTAACGAGAACGTTCCTGACGACTACCCATTGAAGCTTCAAATCAGGGCAGCTAATGGAGCCTCTGCTCCTGCCACAACAACGACATTCACTGTTGGATATGTTTCAGTTTCAACATTTGCTCCATTAGATACTGTTGTTCAGGACTTGCACGCAACAACAGGTATGTCCCCACAGCTTACCAACGCCGTCATTACCAACAGCCCTGCTGTGACAATCACTTCGGGTACGGTAACGACAGTGTCTTCCGTATCGTCTGCTATTCCACAGGTAGGAACGAACTACTTCGTTGAGTCTACCGCCGCAGCTTTGGCAGCGGCAATCAAGGGATCAGCGGGTAACCTCTTCGAAATCACCATCGGTAACCCAACAGCTACAGCCTGCTATGTAAAGCTATACAGCAAAGCAACTGCTCCTGCGCCTGCATCCGATACTCCGCTGACAACAATCCCTGTTCCAGCCAACAGCTTTGTGAACTACAACTTTGGAACTTTGGGCAAGCGTTTCGCTATTGGTATTTCCATTGGAGCTACCGCGCTTGCCGCAAAGACCGACACAACTGTTCTCGCTGCTGGTGTACAGATTTCAGCCACCTACAACTGAGTCCTCGAAGAGTTGCCAGAAGTACTGTGCGTTCTGATAATGGTAAACCATTTCATCAAGGTCGCAAAGCTGTGAATCAGCAAGATCAAAGTCGGTGAGGTCTACTCCATGTCCCATGAACAGGTATTCGACCCCACCTTCTTGATCTGCCCAGTCGATTAGCTCTTGGGCTGACTGCTTGGTCACTGTAGGAGTTCAATCTCGTCTGTGTCAAAGATGCTGATGACTTCACCATCAAGTGGGAGGAAGGCGATCTTGCCCTTCCATAGCGGATCAGCAATGATGTGACCCTCAATCCTTGATTCCGACTCGTTGTCTGTCAACGTTGCTGCCTTGCCCGTATCGAGCAGGGACAGATCACTTAGCTTAACCATTCGAACCTATCTCCTTTTCTAGTTCCTAGCGGAAGGTTGGTGGTATCCCAAATGAGGACGTACCCACCACCTACCCGTTCTTCTACCGTGCAGTAAAAACTGTCACTGTGGTTTACGACGACAACCCTACGGCCTACGTCGGCATTTGTCAAGTCATGAATCTTCAACTTATTTCTCCAATACCTTGTTCTGGTTCGCCGGGTAGAAGCTCTCCTACGCCATCCCACTCGAAGTCTGCGGACATAGTGTAATAGTGTTCCTTCCAGTTGTCAAGGTGATCACGGTAGACGATTCCCCTACCCCCGATCCCAGAATCGATCCAACCGGGAGGTAGAACACTGAACTCAGAGAATCGAAGGATGGCACCAGAAGGAATGATCTTTCCGTACTCCCCCTGTAGTGGTTTTGTGAGTTTGACCCTGATCATACGCGGTGTTCCATGAATGCGTCAAAGCTGAACGGTACAACTTCTCTTACCATTGGCTTCATCGCATTTGCGTACTGACGGATTTCCCACTGAGCGTGAGGATCGAGACGCAAAGCAAAGAAGTTCATTACTGAGTTCATGCTTGCTGTCCAGCGGAATGTGACGTAGAGTCCGTATCCATGGAGGAAGAGACGTGCCTGCTCTGGTGCGATACCCGCATCCAGCGCCTCTTCGTAGTCGCGTGCGCCCTGCTCCTGTGCAAGACGTAGACGCTGACGGTACATCTGGTTGAGGTCTTCGTCAACCTCACCCGCAGCACCTTGCTTCTTGTTCTCAGGGGCAGCAAAGAAGTGTTCAGGAATGTAGAACTCTTCTCCACCAGTGATATAGCGACGGGAGTTCTCGTTCCAGCCATTCTGGTCATCCCATGCGCTGGCAGCTACAGCGTGCTTGTACCACTGCCTTACTACCATGAGTGGTGCGTGGACCTCGAATGTAAAGACGTTGTGTCGCATACATGAATCGTGCTTGTTCTTGATCAGGAAGTTGATGAGCTTTTCGTCATCGGGTTCAAGGATGAACTTTTCCTTTGCAAAGCTGGTTCGTGCGGTATTCACGACTGTCAGGTCTGAACCCATGTGGTCCACAAGACGGACGTATCCTTTATCTAAAACAGGTACTAGGTTTTCCATATTTACTCCTCTTAGGTAATTATCAGTGTAAGGTATACCGGAGGAAGTGTTATAGACCCCCCTACCCCCCATAAATGGGAAGCCACTTCCTCCGTACATACCATTGGATTCTTTTTCGTGGTAACACAGATACGTTGAAAAGACACACTACCAAGAAACGCAGTACCTGTTTTGGGCAAAAAATAACACCCAGCAAGACGCCACGACTCGTCTCAAACTGGGTGTTAAACCTTGGGTGTGTTCGGTGCCGTGGTGAACAACATGTTTAGTATAGCACAACCGTTGACAGGAGTCAACTGCTACAATGTACCTATGGAAATTACTACACTCGAACGAGCACAGGTCATCATCGATACTTTGAAGGCGAGGATTCATCTACTCGAAGAGACTCTCTTGGCTGAGCAGACCTCACACGCACTTACGGTCCTATCATACCAGAAGGAAGACCAAGCTCCAAAGGAAGGCAGACGATACCTAGATGGGTAACGGCACGTATTGGGATGGAGCTACCGGAGAGTGGTCCAACCTACAGGTAGACTCACCGTTTGACAAGGCCAAGGTCTATGTTCAGTCTGACGTACCCGCAGGTACTGTCCCAGTACGCACAGGTGACCTATTCATCGATACAGATACTCGTAAGGTCCAATTCCGCAACGGTAGCTCATGGTACGACATTTCCGCTGGTCTTGAAGTCATCAATATCAGTGATGTTGTCAACCTTACCACCCAGCTTGCAGCAAAGGCAGATGGGACAGCAACCACAACAGCTTTGGGACTTAAGGCAGACAAGGCTTCTCCGACATTCACTGGTACAGTCACCATGCCAACAAACGTAAACGGACTTACGAAGGCCATGGTTGGTCTTGGTAATGTTGATAATACGACAGACCTGCTCAAACCATTGTCTACCGCTGAAACTAACGCACTTGCTCTCAAGGCAGACAAGGCTTCCCCAACTTTCACCGGCACGGTAACAATGCCCGCCACAGTCAATGGACTAACCAAAGCAATGGTAAGCCTTGGAAATGTGGACAACACTACAGACCTATTGAAGCCAATTTCAACAGCGACACAAAATGCGCTCAATCTCAAGGCACCGATTGACTCCCCCACATTTACGGGAACAGTGTCAGGTGTAGGTAATACAACAGGCAATGCAGCAACAGCAACAAAGCTTTCTACGGTCAGATCGAACTGGTTAACAAATGGTGTGATTACCGGAGTTGTTGGTGAACTTGCTTGGAAGAACTATGGTAATAGCCACACTGTCTTTGATGCATCAGCGGGAACAGCACCAGACGGCACTGCGATCAGCAATACAAACTCTGTACAGGCTTGGGGTGCAACATATCCAACACTTATGGGATGGAACGGCTCAACAACCTACGGCGTCCGTGTTGACTCAGCAAGGGTTGTTGACGCTCACACACATACCGTTGCCCAACTTTCTGACTTTGCCACGGTAGTGTCAGGAACTCTCGCAGCAAACAACTACTATGAGAAGTACGCAAATGGTCAGTTGATTTGTAGGGGAGTGCAATCATTCGCTACCGGCTCACAAGCATACACATGGACATATCCAGTAGCATTCGTTGGTCAGCTTCCACAAATCATCACCAACCACGGTACTACTGCTCCTGAATCCCTAGCTTCTTCACACTCTTCTGACGCACTTACAAGCGTTATCATCGAGCACAACCGTACTACCGCTGGATCAACGACTTTGTACTATATGGCTATTGGAAGATGGAAGTAATTCGCTGCTATACTGTTTACATATGTGGAAAGGAACCATATGACAGCAATCCAGACCAACGCAGCAACGATTAAGAAGGTCAAGGCCCAGCTTAGTGCTTGGGGATGGCCCTCTGACTTGATCGTAGGCTACGAAACACGCCAGAACCATCAGGCTCCCCTACTTTGGCAGGGAGTTACCGTTCATCACACGGGTAGCAATGCCACAGCAACAAGCTACATGCTTAATCCAAGGGACAGGGCAAGCCTTGTTATTCTTTGTAATGCCCATATCACCCGTGACCACAAGATCAAGTTCCTTGCAGCCGGTGGAGCCAGCCACGCAGGAAACGTATATAAGCCAACCTTTGACACGACCGTTGCCGGAAAGGCACCACTTAATGGTGAATTGAAGCCGGGATCAGACGGAACATTCTCCGCAAACCGTCCAACATTCGGTATTGAGGTAGATGGTGGTGGAGGAAACGAGTGGGACGCATGGATGCTCGGAGCAGTTGTTGCAACCTGTGCAGCGTTCCACGTTGTCAATGGTTGGAAGGAAGCTTCCCCAAGGGTTACAACCCACAAGGAACTAACCAAGCGCAAGCCCGGTGATCCCGCAATCAACGCTGGTAAGCTTCGTACACTTGTCAAGGAATTCATCGCAGCACCATACGGACCAAACGGTCCTGTTGTTGTGACGCCTCCACCCGTAGTTGTACCACCAGTAGTTGTTCCACCTGTTACCGTAAAGTCTGGTGTCAGGTTCATGCAGTTCAACATTCAGGATGAGCGCTTCGGACCAAAGCTCGCGGGCAGGATCAATGGAATCGTTTCCTCAATCAAGGCTGGTTCCCCTCACGTAGTTACATTGAACGAAGCACCAGAGGCAGCCCGTAACAAGATTCGTGCAGCACTTCCCGGTGGATCGGCAAGATGGCTTGTATTCACAAACAGGGCAACAGCAATCCTTTGGGACTCAACAGTTCTGGACCACTGCCCACTTGCAGATGTCAAGTGCCCAACATGGGGAAGCTATCACGGAGCGGTCGTTGCTTGGTTCACAATCAAGGCAACCAAGGTGAAGATCACGGTTGCTTCCTACCATTTGCAGCCAGATACAGTTGGTTCCAAGGCATCTCAACAGAGAGCAGTGGCTCAGGTCATCGCTCTTGCTCGCAAGATGGGTAACGTTCGATTCATGGGTGGTGACGGAGCAAACTCCGATTCATGGTTCCCAGAATGGAACAATGCTAGGGTTGTAGCTGTTGCTTCAAAGACAAGGAACACACCAACGTACGGCAAGACAGCCTTTTCTGATAGGGTCCACATCGACTCGAAGAACCCAAAGAAGGTTGTCGTAGATTCATATGAAGTGCTCAGTTCCACGGGTTCTGACCACAAGCCAGTCATTGTCGTGATGACGATTAGTTAATAGGAGAAAAAATGGACGTAGTAGTAACCCTCGCCTCGGTACCCGCAATTCTTGCGCTGGTAAACTTGGCAAAGAACCTTGGACTAGCCGGTAAGTGGTCAGCACTTGTCGCCCTAGCCTTCGGTGTAGTATTCAGTCTTGGAGACTATATCTTCACCGCAGCAGCACAATCCAGTTCTGGAATGTACATGGCTATTGTGGGTGGAGCAATCCTAGGACTTTCCGCAAGCGGTATCTATGATGTTGCAGCAAAGGTAAGCCCCCCTGTAGCAGAAGTAGTCCCTTATGTCTCAGACGATGTTATTGTCGATGAGCCAACAGCGGAAGTTGTAGCAGGAACCGAATAATCTAAGGCAATTGGGGGCGGCAGAAATGTCGTCCCCTTTTGCGTATCATGATACAATCTTACTATGACAGATGACTGGGGCACAAAGCATAACGGCTGTAGAGTTGGACTAAGGTTCACAGACTCTTTCGAGTACTCCGCAGACGGAAGCGAAGCCAGAATCCATGACTTCGACTGCATGTTCTCTTCGGACAACCCAATGTACGATACATCTAACTCCCTTGTTATCTCCGGTAACGCAATCACTGATGGTACATACTCCAATGAGGTAAACAAATCAAGCTCTTGGTCTGGAACAATGACCATGCGTACTCAGTCTGGACAGTGGAATACCCTCAATTATGGTTCAACGCAGAACCATGATGCCAAGCTAGTTATGCATGACATTTCCTATGCAGGTTCTGACCTAACAACTACACATACGTTCACTTATCCGCGTAGAGAGTATGATATTCCATATCAGGGCGTGGTATCAGTTGGTGCTGTCACTCCCACATCGGCTGTTATCGACTGGTCATTCCCATCAGCAACAGCGTCAACAGACTATGGCCCTGTAACTGTTTCAACACTCTATGTATCCATCAATGGTGGAGGCTGGGTAGCCCTGTCAACTGTCAGTCATTCTGGTGCAGCTTGGCCTTCGGCATCGTTCAACCATACGGGGCTAAGTCCTGCCAACAGCTATGTCTACATGTGTCAGGGAGCAAACCTAGACTACACTTCTCTTCCGTCAGCTAATCAGTATCTATGGTTTGCACCTACAGGACCAACAGTCGGTACGGTAGTTAGAAATAGTGATGCTTCGCATTCTGTCTACTGGACCAACAATCATTCTGGAAGAAGCAGCGCCAGCGACAACTACGTATATATGCGTATGGACGGTGGAGGATGGCAACTTCTCGCTATTGTGGGTGCGACAACAACTGGTTACACCTATACTGGTGGAACTGCCAACCACTACTACGAATTCACTGTCAACTCTCACAACTCTGCTGGTTGGGGGTATGGTGCTCTGTCCAATATGATCTATAACTCAGTATCAGCACCAATTTCCGCAGCCTTTGGAACAACCTCGGTAACCACAAATCATGCGTCGGGAATTGTTGATGGAATTAGCCAGAAGTCTCAAGGAACAATTTCTTGGAGTCACGCAGCCCCTACATACGTTCAGGCATATGAGGTATGGATTGATGGTGTCAAGTATGGAGCAGATACAGCGGCGACATCAATGTTGATTCAGGGACTTACTGCTGGTCAAACATACACTGCCGTGGTTAAGGCAAAGCACACGACAGGAACGGCATTCACATCGGGCAACTCAAACAGTGCATACGTCACAGGGAACACCCTTCTTTCAGGTCCAGCCACTGTAACTCTGGGAGCACTTTCTGCCAGCGGTGGAAAGTCTTCTGGAACACTTTCTTGGACGGCAGTCTCGGGAGCTATCAGCTATTACGTAACAGCCATTTCAAGTTCTGGCGTCCCAAATACATCAGTTGTTGCCGGAACGTCTGTGACTGTGTCCAATATCGGACCCGGTGAGCTTACCCAGTTTGGGGTAAGGGTGTTGAACGCAGTAGGGTATTCGGCACAGACAGCTTCTCAATCTTCCGTATACGCTCCAAATGTGCCAGATGCCCCTCAGGCTGTTGACGCATCATATGCCGCAGGAACACTTTCATTCTCATGGGCAGCACCCGCAGGCAATGGAGGCTCTCCGGTTTCCAGCTACCAGTACAAGCTAGAGTATCAAGACGTAGCTAATGGAGCATGGCTTTTGGACACAGATTGGACCAGTGTTGGAAACGTCATTGCATACAGTATTGACAAGCCAACGGTCATCAACTATCGAGTGTCTGTTCGAGCGGTCAACGGTATTGGTGCGGGAACGGAGTCCTTTGCGGAAACGGGTATTATCGGAGGCTATGTCAGGATCAAGAACGCTATCGGAGGTTGGGACGATGTGTTCCTCAAGATCAACGTTGCGGGAGTGTTTTCCAAGTCAGCTATCGTGCGTACGTTCGACGGTACCAACTGGGTGCCCTTGACCTACAGCTAACCATGTGATATCCTTGTTGCGGCAGAACAAGCGAAAGGATACAGACTATGGGAAGCCCAGTATTTACATCGAGAGGCCGCATCGGCACCGAAATCAAGTACCGCGCAGTCGGTAACTCAGGAGTCGCACGATTCCGAATGATCACGAATGATCGTCAAAAGGTCAGGACCACTACAGAGAACTCCGTAGGCGAAGAGTGGGAAGACGCAAACACCACCGGATGGAACGTAGAAATCTGGGGCAACAGCGCACTCAAGGTCAGGGACCACCTTGAAATCGGAGACCCTATCATTGTCCTCGGAGTAATTTTTGAAGATAAGTGGGTTGACAAGACAACTGGCGAAGAGAAGTCTTCCTTGCTGGTAAAGGCGGAAGCCATCGGACTAGATGTAGGCAAAGTAAAGTAAGCAAAAGGGGTGGCCTTCGGGTCACCCCTTACTGCTATAATGGGTGCTATGGCTCCGGTAACCTATGACATCAAGTATTACAAGGGAGATACGTACTCCCTGATCCTTTACCCAAAGACAAATGCGGGTACTCCATTCGACCTATCCGAATTCACAGCGGGTACGTTTGACATTGCTGATCAACGAGGAACAGCAGTAGGCAGAGAGAAGTACAGGCTCTCAGTTGATATCGACTCTGTAGAGAACACGGTACTCTGTACAATCACTCCCACAGCAGGCGATCTTCTTGATGCCTCCAAGGTTTACTACTATGACATCACCGTATCTGGACCAGCAACGCATACCTTCCTCACCGGGACCATTACCGTATCTGAATCTGTAGTTGGTGCGTAATGCCAGAAGAGGTAACCGTTGTCGTAGCGTCTGAACAGATTGATGTCCTTGCTCCACCCGCTGAAATGCGTATCAGTGTTGGTGTGGGAGCACCGGGAAAGCGTGGATCGAGATTCTATGCGGGTACCGCATCACCAGCAGCATTCTATGCAGCAATTGGTGAATCGCCCTATGTATATGACCTGTACATCAATACAGCATCCAATCAGGTATCACAGTATGTGTCAACTCCGTCTGGTAATATCTGGTCGCTTCTATTCGACCTGAAAACAATCTATGAGAAGGCTGTATTCGATGCAGCATCTTCTACAATCGTTGCAGCTACATGGTCAGGAGCTACCACGCTTCCTGTTACCTACCCTGCAATGTTCAGCGTGTCCCTCACGAACAACACCGCACTTACCGTTCCAACACCGGCAGTAGGAACAGCATCGTTCTCTATCGGTCTTGTTGTCACACAGACTGCGGGTAGCAAGACTCTCACGTTCACAGGTGTGAAGTGGCCTAACGGAATGGCACCAACGATGTCTCCAACGGCGGCAGCAATTGACGTATACTTCCTCACATGGACTGGAACAGTCTGGCTTGGGGCGGTAGGAGGTCAGTCCTACGCATGAAGCCTGTAATTGCAGACGTAAGATATAAGCCTATCAGGAACATGTCAACCAATCCAAGCATTGTGGGAACAGGTGCTCAGATTGAAATTAGACGTAATCTGTTCACCAATCCAACGTGTGCGACTGACACAACGGGTTGGCTTCACTATATTTCTGTTGGCGTGTTCACATCTGCAAAGGTGACTGGTCTTACGGGATATCCCAATGATGTTACCACTGGATTCAGGGCTACGGTAACCACTGGCGGTACGGGAGTTGGATGCGTGTATCCCGGTGGCTCTACCGCATCAGTTACTCCCGGCACAACCTACACTTTCAGCGCTTACCACAAGGCATCGTTCAGTAGCACCATGAACCACAATATCTCTTGGTATACGGCGGCAAACGCATTACTCTCAAGCTCTCAAGGAACAACTAGCCCAATTACCGCTGGTGTTGTCAGTAGATACTCTGTAACCGCCATTGCTCCCGCTACCGCTGCGTATGGACGCCTAATGCTTTACCCAGTGTCTCGTACGTGGGTAGTTGGGGAAACAGTGGAAGCAACCTGCGCAATTATTGAGGCTTCTCCCGCTCTCCTTCCTTACTTTGATGGAACCAATAGTGTTGTGGAAAGAACAAATCTTGCTACCCGACCTGCCCCAAGTATGGGAGGATGGCTTAGCAATAATGGCGCAACCCATGTCATCTCTCTAGATTCCACGGTAACCAGAAGGGCAGGGGTATCAAGTAGAAAGTGTTACTACAATGGGACCGCAGGGATTAACGTTTCGGTACTGTCTCTATATTCTGTAGGAACAGCAACAAATGCCGCTGTTGATCGCATTCCGGTAATTGCCGGGGTACCATATACGATGTCTGTATATGGAAAAGCCAGCTATTCAAACACTAGATATCAAATGTCCGCATCCTTTTATGATGCGGGGGGAGCAAGCTTGGGAAGCATTTCAACAGGTATCCTGACAACCACCTTAGCCGCAAACACATGGAACCAGTTTGTTCAAAGTAATATCGTTGCTCCCGCGAACGCCGCAAATTGTTTCTTGAACTTTAACCTATATACTCCTAGCGTACAGGCGAACGGTGCTCAGTTGACTGACTTTGGTTGGGTGACGGACGTTTGCTTCGAGTCGGGTTCCGTGCTACTTGGTGACTACGTTGATGGCACTCTTGGTTCTGGGTATAGATGGAAGGGTACTGCGAACGCCTCTGCTTCTGAAAAGTATGACCAAGACCTGACGCCATCGTGGGTTGGCACAGCTAATGCAAGTGCTAGTGTTTTGAAGGGTCTGTTCGCCAATACTTTCGCATCGGGCAATACCCCAATCTACAGCACTCAATGGTCCAAATCTGGCACATCATCTATGAGAATCATTTCGACATATCCCGCAAACGGTTCTGGATATGCCGAGGTAGCAACCGACACTAACCCTAAAGGGTTGGTTCGTGGTAAGACATACACAATGTCTGTTGTATGTAGGCAGATTGCGGTAAGTTCAGTTGCAAAGTTCATTACATTTATCGGCGCTCCAACAGTGACAAAAACTATTCCCAACGTTGCAGGAGAGACTACTGAGGTAATTACCTTCACGGTGCCTAACGCAGGCGCATGGTATCTGCGACTCTATAACAATGGAGCACGGGGAGCACCTGATGTTTGGTGGGACAACATCATGATTGTCGAGGGAATCTATACAGGCTCTTATGCCGATGGTTCTTCTACCGGATGGGCTTGGGAAGGTGCAGCGAATGCGTCTGCTAGTATTGGATATGGAAAGGCATAACAATGGGATCACCAACACTACCTGAGATGACGGCACTGGCGAACATTCGTGATGCCCTCAATCTCTATTACTACGGTCAGCTAACGCCGACTTCAACTCCACCAGCAGGACTTGCGAAGGAGTTCGGTGATCGAGATGCTTTGATCACCACATTGCAGGTAAACACTGACGCACGCAAGCCACCAGCATTCTTTGTTCAGTCATCTGCTTTGACTGCCCCTGCCCCAAGCTCCACAGACAACAACAATACGGGATTGTGGGTTGACACAGCACCGGGAGTTCTAGGCACGGCAATGGGACTTGCAAAGTATTGGGATGGTGCTGCATGGCAGGTTTTGGCGGGTAAGGCTAGAGAAGACCTCACATACTCATGGACCCAGCCTCACCTGTTCAAGTCTACGATTAACTATTTCGCTAACGATGCAGCCAAGCTTGCGGCGATCACCGCTCCTGTCGAGGGTCAACTCGCAGTTGTGGATAATCGTGTTCAGGTGTATGATGGTGCATGGAGGAACGTTTCTCTTCCACCAGCAGGAACCACGAAGCAAGCTCTGCTCAAGACTGACGGCACAGACTTCAACACAGGATGGGCTGACGTAGTTACCCCTACAGGCAACCACACCCTGAGCGGTACTAACACGTTTACGGGAACTACAGCGTTCAACGTAGCACCAACCATGGTCGGTGTGACGGTATCAGGAACAGCCACAGTAACAACTCTTAACGTGTCCGGTACAACGGGCTTGGCAGTCCTCAACGTGTCTGGTGCTCTCACTCAAAGTGGACAGGCAAACTTGAACGGAAAGACTATCGTCAAGAACGACACAACGAGAGATTCTGGTTTCTTTATTGGCACCAAGAGAATCTACATTCTTTCCACTGCACCTACTACAGGTGTGGCAGGAGACATCTGGATTCAGGGATAATCGTAGCACCAAAACGGTGCTATACTCGTAGGACACAGGGACTCTTCGGAGTCCCTTGTTCGTTAGTTAGGAGCTTAATGGGTAAAATTACGGAGGGCGGAACCCTCAAGAATAGCTATTCCAATTTCATTGCGACTAGCAGATATGCACGATGGTTGGACGATAAGAACCGTCGTGAGACATGGGAAGAGACAGTAACAAGATACGTAACGTACATGCGCGGTCATTCCACACTATCGTACAGTGATCCCATCTTTGATGAGATTCACAAGGCAATTCTAAACCACGAAATCATGCCGTCCATGCGTGCGCTTATGACAGCGGGACCGGCACTAGAACGGGACAACATCGCAGCCTACAACTGTAGCTTCATTGCTGTTGATTCCCTACGAGCGTTTGACGAGGCAATGTACATTCTCATGAATGGAACAGGCGTCGGATTCAGCGTGGAAGACAAGTACGTTTCCAAGCTTCCCGTGATTGCAGAAGACTTCTTCGATACCAATACAACTATTGTTGTCGAGGACTCAAAGCTAGGATGGGCAAAGGCATTCAAGGAATTGCTGAGCCTTCTAGTAACAGGTCAGGTTCCCAAGTGGGACGTGTCAAAGGTGCGACCCGCAGGCGCTCGACTTAAGACATTCGGTGGAAGAGCCAGCGGACCACAGCCTCTGGAAGACCTCTTCACCTTCTCTGTAGCGCTTTTCAAGACGGCAGCACGTCGTAGACTCAAGCCAATCGAAGCACACGACCTCATGACCAAGGTTGCTGAGGTTATTGTTGTAGGTGGAGTTCGTCGTTCGGCATTGATTTCTCAGTCCGACCTTGACGATTTCAGCATGGCAACAGCAAAGTCTGGTAACTGGTGGGAGTCTTATGGTCACCGTGCGCTAGCCAATAATTCAGCGGTATACAACAGCAAGCCTACTACAGGCCAATTCATGAAGGAATGGACAAATCTATATGATTCGAAGAGTGGCGAACGAGGGATTTTCAATCTTGATTCAGTTCGTAAGCACGTTGACGGTTTTGGTCGGAGGGACTCGTCAAAGATTGCTGGAACCAACCCATGCGGAGAGATTCTACTTCGCCCAAACCAATTCTGTAATCTAACAGAAGTTGTCATCGGACCTGACGACACAGCACAGGAAATCGTTCGCAAGGTTCAACTTGCAACGATCCTTGGTACATGGCAGTCGAGTCTGACAGACTTCAAGTACATTCGCAAGGCATGGAAGGCCAACTCTGAGGAAGAGCGTCTTCTCGGTGTTTCGTTCACAGGAATCTTCGGTAACGAATTCATGTCAACACCAAGCCCAGAGCTTGCTAACTTCTTGGATTCAGCTAGAGACGTTGCAGTAGCAACCAACGCTACGTGGGCAGAGAAGCTTGGTATCAACCCATCCACAGCAATTACGTGTGTGAAGCCAAGCGGCACCGTGAGCCAGCTAACAGGAGTAAGCTCCGGTATTCATCCTTGGTACTCAGAGTACTACCTCAGGACTGTACGAGCAGACAACAAAGACCCGCTCACGCAGTTGATGAAGGACGAAGGAATCCCGTGGGAGCCTGATGTAACAAAGCCAGA
>Ga0302261_1000090_pt1 | contig 30338 bp, 30 predicted proteins | sample II_Fen_E2_4_FD_194561 | JGI IMG/M metagenome (GOLD analysis project Ga0302261, IMG submission 194561) | Peat permafrost microbial communities from Stordalen Mire near Abisko, Sweden - II_Fen_E2_4 | ecosystem: Environmental > Terrestrial > Soil > Wetlands > Permafrost | place: Sweden: Abisko... | reverse complement strand
CAGGCGCTTCCCGGTGCGCAGGTAGAAGGGCACGCCCGCCCAACGTCGGGTGTCGATGTCCACCCGGATCGCGGCGAAGGTCTCCGTGATCGAGTGCGGGTCGAAGCCCTTCTCCTCCAGGTAGCCGACCACCTGCTCGCCGCCCTGCCAGCCCCCGGTGTACTGCCCGCGGGCGGTGTGCCGGCCCAGCTCGCGCGGCAGCCGCAGCGCGGAGAGCACCTTCGTCTTCTCGGCGCGCAGGTCGGCCGCCTCGAACGAGACGGGCTCCTCCATCGCGGTGAGCGCCAGCAGCTGCATGAGGTGGTTCTGGATGACGTCCCGGGCCGCGCCGATGGCGTCGTAGTACCCGGCTCGGCCGGCGATGCCGATGTCCTCGGCCATGGTGATCTGCACGTGGTCGACGAAGTTGCTGTTCCAGATCGGCTCGAACAGCTGGTTGGCGAAGCGCAGGGCGAGCAGGTTCTGCACGGTCTCCTTGCCCAGGTAGTGGTCGATCCGGAAGATGTCGTTCGGGTGGAACACCTCGGAGACGATGGCGTTCAGGGCCCGCGCGGAGGCCAGGTCGTGGCCGAACGGCTTCTCGATCACCACCCGGCGCCACGTCCCCTCCCGGGGCCGGGACAGGCCCGAGCGCGCCAGCTGACGGCAGACGACGTCGAAGCTCGCCGGCGGCACCGACAGGTAGAACGCGTGGTTGCCACCGGTGCCGCGGGTGACGTCGAGCTCCTCCACCGTCTCGCGCAGGCGGTCGAACGCGTCCTCGTCGTCGAAGGAGCCCTGCACGAAGCGGATGCCCTCGGACAGCTGCCGCCAGGTGGCCTCCCGGAACGGTGTGCGGGCGTGCTCCCGCACCGAGTCGTGCACGATCTGCGCGAAGTCCTGGGTCTCCCAGTCCCGCCGGGCGAAGCCGGTGAGGGCGAAGCCGGGGGGCAGGAGACCGCGGTTGGTCAGGTCGTAGACGGCGGGCATGAGCTTCTTGCGTGCCAGGTCCCCGGTGACGCCGAAGATGACCAGACCGCAGGGGCCGGCGATCCGCCGCAACCGGCGGTCGCGCGGGTCACGCAGGGGGTTGGCGCCGGGCCCGACCCGGGCGGGGCTCACGGCTGTGCCTGGGTGGCCGCCGCGTCGAGTCCCGCCTGGACGGTGGCGAGCAGCTGCTCCCACGCATCGATGAACTTCGCGACGCCCTCGGACTCGAGCCGCGTGGTCACCTCGCCGAGCGAGACGCCCAGGGAGTCGAGGGTCGCGACCACCCGCGCCGCGTCGGCGAGGCCGGCGGTGATCGCGTCGGGGTGCACGACTCCGTGGTCGGCCACGGCCTCCAGGGTGGCCGCCGGCATCGTGTTGACCACACCAGGAGCGACGAGGTCGTCGACGTACCGGGTGTCGGCGTACCGCGGGTCCTTGACCCCCGTGGAGGCCCACAACGGACGCTGCGGCCGCGCGCCGGCGGCGGCCAGTGCCTGCCATCGCTCACCCGCGGCGAAGGTCTGGTACTCGCCGTAGGCCAGCCGCGCGTTGGCGATCGCCGCCCGGCCACGCAGCACCGCCGCCTCGCCGGTGCCGAGCGCGTCCAGCAGCGGGTCGACCGCCGTGTCCACCCGGGAGACGAAGAACGAGGCCACCGAACCGATCGGCGCCAGGTCCAGCCCCGCCGCGTGTGCGCCCTCGAGCCCGGCCGCGAACGCATCGAGCACCGCCCGGTACCGGTCCAGGGCGAAGATCAGCGTGACGTTGACGCTGATGCCCTCCGCCAGCGCCGTCGTGATCGCCGGCAGGGCTTCGAGGGTCGCGGGGATCTTGACGAACAGGTTCGGCCGCTCGATCGTCGACCACAGCAACCGCGCGGCCTCGAGGGTGCCGGCGCCGTCGTGCGCGAGGCGGGGGTCGACCTCGATGGACACCCGCCCGTCCACCGTGCCGGTCCGCTCGTAGACGGGCCGGAGCACGTCGCAGGCGTCGCGCACGTCGTCCGTCGTCAGCCGCAGTGCGGCCTCCTCGGGCGCAGCCGCCTCGGCCGCGAGGTCACGCAGCTGGGCGTCGTAGGCGCCGCCGTGGGCCAGCGCCGCCGCGAAGATGGACGGGTTGGTGGTCACGCCGACCACCCCCCGGTCGACCAGTGCCGAGAGCCGGCCACCGCGGACCATCTCGCGGGACAGGTCGTCGAGCCATACGGCCACCCCCGCGTCGGCCAGCGCGTGCAGCGGGGATCCTGGGGTCGTCATCGTCCACACCCTTTCGCCGGGCGTCGCCACCGCGGCGACGCCCACGGGCTCAGGCTGGCATGTCGCCGGTGCCGCTGCCCGTCGGCGTGGCCGGTGCGGTCGCCGGAGCAGGGTCGCCGGCCGCTGCGGCCATCGACTCGCGCGCGGCCGCCACGACGGCGTCGGCGGTGATCCCGAACTCACGGTAGAGCGTCTCGGCGTCCGCGGACGCGCCGTAGTGCTCGAGCGAGATCGCTCGGCCGGCGTCGCCGAGGATGCCGAGCCACGGCATCGCGATGCCCGCCTCGACGCTGACCCGCGCCCGGACGGACGACGGCAGCACCGACTCGCGGTAGGCCTCGTCCTGCTCGGCGAACCACTCGAGGCACGGCGCAGACACGACGCGTGCGGCGATGCCGGCCGCCTCGAGCTGCTCGCGTGCGGCGACGGCGAGCTGGACCTCCGAGCCGGTGCCGATGAGCACGACGTCGGGCGTGCCCGAGGAGGCCTCCAGCAGCACGTAGGCGCCGCGCGCGACACCCTCGGTGGTCGCGTAACCGTCCTCGCCGCGCGGGTAGGTCGGCACGTTCTGCCGCGTGAGGATGAGGCCCACCGGACCGTCGAGGCGTTCCAGGGTGGCGCGCCAGGCGGCGGACGTCTCGTTCGCGTCGGCCGGACGGACCACGGACAGCCCGGGGATCGCGCGCAGCGCCGCGAGGTGCTCGACGGGCTGGTGCGTGGGCCCGTCCTCGCCGAGGCCGATGGAGTCGTGCGTCCACACGTAGATCGACGGCACGCCCATCAGGGCGGCGAGCCGCACGGACCCCCGCATGTAGTCCGCGAACTGCAGGAACGTGCCGCCGTAGGCCCGGGTCAGGCCGTGCAGGACGATGCCCGACAGGATGGCGCCCATCGCGTGCTCGCGGATGCCGAAGTGCAGCGTGCGGCCGTACTGGGTGCCGGCGAAGTCGTGGCTGGAGCGACCCTCGGGCAGGAAGGAGGGCTCGCCCTTCATGGTCGTGTTGTTCGAGCCCGCCAGGTCGGCCGAGCCGCCCCACAGCTCGGGCAGCACCGGGCCGAGCGCGGACAGCACCGTGCCCGACGCCTGCCGGGTGGCCACCGCGGTGCCTGCCGGGAACACCGGGAGCGCATCGGTCCAGCCGTCAGGGAGGCGGTGCGCGGCGAGGCGGTCGAGCAGTGCGGCCCGCTCGGGCTGCGCCGTCCGCCACGCGTCGAAGCTCTGCTGCCACGCGGCGCGCTGCGCGCCGGACCGCGCCGCGAGCGAGGACCGGGTGTGCGCGATGACCTCAGGCGCCACCTCGAACGTGCGGTCGGGGTCGAAGCCGAGCAGCTCCTTGAGGGCGCGGATCGGTTCGGTGCCGAGCTTCGAGCCGTGCGCGGCGTGGTCACCGGTCCGTCCCGGGGTCGGCCAGGCGATCAGCGTGCGCAGCGCGATGAACGAGGGCTGGTCGGTCACCTGGCGCGCGGTGCGCAGCGCGGTGGCCAACGCGTCGACGTCCTCGACGTAGCCGTCGGGGCCGGCGGTCCAGTCGACGTCCTGCGTGTGCCAGCCGTAGGCCCGGTAGCGCGCGAGGACGTCCTCGGTGAAGGCGATCTTGGTGTCGCCCTCGATGGAGATCCGGTTGTCGTCCCAGACGACGATGAGGTTGCCCAGGCGCTGCGTGCCGGCGAGGGACGAGGCTTCGGAGCTGATGCCCTCCTGCAGGTCGCCGTCGGAGGCGATGACGTACACGGCGTGGTCGAACGGGCTGGTGCCGGGGGCGGCGTCCGGGTCCAGGAGACCCCGTTCGCGCCGCTGGGCCATGGCCATGCCGACGGCCGACGCGATGCCCTGCCCGAGCGGGCCGGTGGTGATCTCCACGCCGGCGGTGTGTCGGTACTCGGGGTGGCCCGGGGTCTTGGAGCCCCAGGTGCGCAGGGCCTCCAGGTCGGCCAGCTCGAGGCCGAAGCCGCCGAGGTACAGCTGGATGTACTGCGTGAGGCTGGAGTGGCCGGCGGACAGCACGAAGCGGTCGCGCCCGAGCCAGTGCTGGTCCGACGGGTCGTGCCGGAGCACGTCGTGGTACAGCAGGTAGGCGAGCGGCGCCAAGCTGATCGCCGTGCCGGGGTGGCCGTTGCCGACCTTCTCCACCGCATCGGCGGCGAGCACCCGTACCGTGTCGACCGCGCGCGTGTCGAGGTCAGACCAGCCGACGGTCGATGCCAGGGGAGCCTTCGCGTTCACCGCACCTCATCCCCGCCCGGAGCCGTGCCCGGGCGACCAGATCCGACCCCGTCCGTCCACCTGGAGGCGGGGTTGGCGGGCCAGTGCCCGACGTGGCACGCCCTACCGATGCGGTGAGCCTATCGCCAGGCCGGGCGTCGTCGCCGGGCCGTCCGGCCTGCGTGGACACCGCATCGGGGGCGGCGCCACGGGTAGGACTGAAGTCCCATTCTCGGCCGCCAGTGCGTAACATGGCGTGACCTGCTGGGATGACCGACGAAGGGGATCGACGCGTGCGACCCGTCAGCTCGCCCGCTCTGGGCGAGGCACCTGCCTCGACCACGGCGTCGTCGCCGAGCAGTGCGTGGGCGGGTGCGCCGACCGACCCGGGGCGCGCGCCAGGCAGGGCCGGTGCGCCGGATGCCCCAGGGGCACCGGGCGCCGCCGCGGGCCGCTGGCGCCGGCTACGGGGGACGATCGGGGCATACGTCGCGCTGACCAAGCCCCGTGTCATCGAGCTGCTGCTGATCACCACCGTGCCGACCATGGTGCTCGCCACCGGTGGCGTGCCGCCGTGGCGCCTGCTGGTGGCGACGCTGGTCGGTGGCGCCGGCGCGGCGGGCTCGTCCAACGTGCTGAACTGCTACCTCGACCGCGACATCGACGCCGTGATGCACCGGACGCGGCGACGGCCGACCGTCACCGGTGAGGTCAGCCCACGCGCCGCCCTGCTGTTCGGGCTCGCCCTCGGCGCGGCCGCCCTGACGTTCCTGTGGCTGGTGGTCAACCCGGTGTCGGCGGGGCTCGCCGCCGCCGCGATGGTCATCTACGTCGTCGGGTACACGATGCTGCTCAAGCGACGGACCTCGCAGAACATCGTGTGGGGCGGCGCGGCGGGCTGCATGCCGGTGCTCATCGGCTGGTCCGCGGTGACCGGCGCTCTCTCCTGGACCCCGGTGCTGCTGTTCGGGGTGGTGTTCTTCTGGACGCCGCCGCACTACTGGCCGCTGTCCATGAAGTTCCGCAAGGACTACGCGGCCGCGGGCGTGCCGATGCTGCCCGTGGTGGCCCGGGACACGACGGTCGCGGGACAGATGGTCGCCTACACGCTGGCGATGATCGTGTGCTCGCTGCTGCTGGTGCCGGTGGCCGGGATGACGTGGGTGTACGCGGTGAGCGCCGCCGTTCTCGGCGGCTGGTTCCTCGCCTCGTGCGTGTCGCTGCTGCGCGCCGCGCGGGACCCCGAGCACCACCGGCTGCGGGCGATGCGGGTGTTCCACCACTCGATCACCTACCTCAGCCTGCTGTCGCTCGCGGTGTGCGTGGACGTGTTCCTGCCGCTGTAGCCGCGGCCGGCGGTAGCCTCCCGACATGTCGCAGGGCGCGCTCGCCCGGGCGTTGGACGCCTACCTCGCTCACCTGACGGTGGAGCGCGGCCTGTCGCGCAACACGCTGGCCGCCTACCGGCGGGACCTGACGCGCTACCTCGCCTTCCTCGACGCGCGGGGGTGCGAGGCGCCGGCTGAGGTCGCGGCGGCCGACGTCGAGGCCTACGTGCTCGCCGTGCGGACCGGCGGGGACGGCCGCGCACCGCTGGCCGCGGCCTCGGCCGCACGCGGCATCGTGGCAATCCGGGGCTGGCACCGGTTCTGGCTGGCGGAGGGCGCCGTGCTGGTGGACGCCTCGGACGACGTCCACCCGCCGGCGCAGCCGCGACGGCTGCCCAAGGCCCTGACGATCGACGAGGTGCGGCGGCTGCTCGAGGCCGCCGATCCCGAGGCGGCCGGGGCCGGCACGTCCGCCACCTCCAGTGCGCTGCGGGATCGGGCGCTGCTCGAGCTGCTCTACTCGACGGGCGCCCGGATCTCCGAGGCGGTCGGCCTCGACGTCGACGACCTCGACACCGAACCGTCGGCCGCGTCCGTGCGGCTGCTGGGCAAGGGCTCCAAGGAACGGGTGGTGCCGGTCGGCTCGTACGCGGTGGCCGCGGTCGACGCGTACCTGGTTCGTGGTCGGCCAGCCCTGGCCGCGGCGGGCCGCGGGACGCCCGCCCTGTTCCTCAACGCACGCGGTGCGCGGCTGTCCCGGCAGAGCGCCTGGGCGGTGCTGCGCGCCACCGCCGAACGCGCCGGACTACCCGCATCGGCGCACGTCTCCCCGCACACGTTGCGGCACTCGTTCGCCACCCACCTGCTGGCCGGCGGGGCGGACGTGCGCGTGGTGCAGGAGCTGCTCGGGCACGCCTCCGTGGCGACGACGCAGGTGTACACGAAGGTGACTCCCGACTCGCTGCGCGAGGTCTACACGCTCAGTCATCCGAGGGCGCGGTGAGCTGCGGCCCGTCGCGGCCTGCCGTGCGGCCCGCTCGGGTAGCGTTGGCGCCCGTGGTGAACGCGTGGTGAGCCAGACCCCCGAGCCGTTGGTCGACCCCGTCGGCCGGACGCTGCCCGACTTCCCGGTGCCCGCACCGCTGACCTCGCACGGGCCTGCGCGCGTGATCGCGCTGTGCAACCAGAAGGGTGGCGTCGGCAAGACGACGTCGGCGATCAACCTGTCCGCCGCGCTGGCGGAGTACGGCCGCCGCGTGCTCGTCGTCGACTTCGACCCCCAGGGCGCCGCCTCGGTCGGCCTGGGCGTGAGCCCGCACGAGCTGGACCGCACCATCTACAACCTGCTCATGGAGCGGGACTGCACGTTCGACGAGGTCGTCCGGCACACCGCGGTGCCCGGGCTCGACCTGCTGCCGGCGAACATCGACCTGTCGGCGGCCGAGGTGCAGCTGGTGGGGGAGGTGGCCCGCGAGTCGGCGTTGTCCCGTGCGCTGCGGCCCGCGATGGACGACTACGACGTGGTGCTCGTCGACTGCCAGCCGTCCCTCGGCCTGCTGGCCGTCAACGCGTTGACGGCCGCGCACGGCGTCGTCGTCCCGCTGGAGTGCGAGTTCTTCGCGCTGCGTGGAGTCGCCCTGCTCATCGAGACGATCGAGAAGGTGCGCGACCGGCTGAACCCACGGCTGGAGGTGGACGGCATCCTCGCCACGATGTACGACTCCCGGACGCTGCACGCACGCGAGGTGCTCGCCCGCGTCTACGAGGCGTTCGGGGACACGTTGCTGCAGACCGTGATCTCGCGGACCGTGAAGTTCCCCGATGCGACGGTGGCGGCCGAGCCGATCACCTCCTACGCCCCGACGCACCCCGGCGCGGCGGCGTACCGCCAGCTGGCCCGTGAGCTCGTTGCGCGCGGCGCAGCGGCCTGACGGCGACGCGCCCGTCGCACCCGAGGAGTCGGCGCCCGCGCCGTCCGGACCGATCGGCACCTCGGGCTTCTCGGTGCACCTCGACGTCTTCAGCGGCCCGTTCGACCTGCTGCTGGGGCTGATCGCCAAGCACCGGCTGGACATCACCGAGGTGGCGCTGGCCCAGGTGACCGACGAGTTCGTCGCGCACATCCGGGACGCCGAGGGCGCCTGGGACCTCGGACAGGCGTCGGAGTTCCTCGTGGTGGCGGCCACGCTGCTCGACCTCAAGGCGGCCCGGCTGCTGCCGACGGGTGACGTGGAGGACGCCGAGGACCTCGAGCTGCTCGAGGCGCGCGACCTGCTGTTCGCCCGGCTGCTGCAGTACCGCGCCTACAAGGAGGTCGCGGCGGACTTCGGCAGCCGGCTGGCCGAGCAGGGCCGACGACTACCCCGCGCGGTCGCCCTGGAGCCGCACCTCGCCGCACTGCTGCCGGAGCTGATCTGGCGGCTGGGCCCGGGCCAGCTGGCCGTGATGGCCGCGCGTGCGCTGGTGCCCCGGCCGGTGCCGCACGTCGACCTGTCGCACCTGCACGCCAACACGGTGAGCGTGCGCGAGCAGGCCGCCGTGCTGGTGGACCGGCTGCGTGGGCGCGGTTCGTGCTCCTTCCGGACGCTGGTGGCCGACGCCGAGAACACCCTCGTCGTCGTGGCGCGATTCCTCGCCCTGCTCGAGCTGTTCCGCGAGCAGGCGGTGGCGTTCGACCAGATGTCCCCGCTCGGTGAGCTGACGGTGCGATGGACGGGCAGCGCCGACGGCGAGGTGGTCGTCGACGGCGACTTCGACGGCGAGAGCCCTGCCGAGGACGTGCCGGGTGCGACGAGCGACGAGGGGCCCGCGGCGGGCCCGGCCGACAGCGACCAGGAGGACGACGCGTGAACGACGAGCGGGCCGAGCAGGGCGGCGGCGACGACCTCGTCGACCTCGCCGACGTGACCGAGCAGGTGGCGGCCGACGAGCTGGCCTTCGACGTCGAGGCGCTGCCCGGTGGCGCCGTGGCGGCTCTGGAGGCCGTGCTCATGGTGGCCGACGAGCCGATCCCGGCGATGCGCCTGGCGACCGTGCTTGCGCTGCCCACGGCCCACGTGGAAGAGCTGCTCGCGGCGCTCGCTGCGGAGTACCGGGGCGAGCTCGGCGGCCGTGCGCGGGGATTCGAGCTGCGCGCTGCCGGCGGCGGCTGGCGGATCTACTCGGCACCGGCCTACGCGGACGTCGTCGGCAGGTTCGTCGTCGACGGGCAGTCGGCCCGCCTGACGCAGGCCGCGCTGGAGACGCTGGCGGTGATCGCGTACCGCCAGCCGGTGACCCGCGGGCAGGTGTCGGCCGTGCGCGGCGTGAACGTCGACAGCGTGGTGCGCACGCTGACGGCACGCGGGCTGGTCGTCGATGCGGGGATCGAGCCGAGCAGCGGCGCCGTGCTGTTCACGACCACGGGATACTTCTTGGAGCGGATGGGACTGTCGAGCCTCGACGAGCTGCCTCCGCTGGCGCCCTACCTGCCGGACATCGACGGGCTGGAGGGCGTCGACACCTCGGGAGGGGACTCATGAGCACATCGACGCCGAAGGGCCGCGGCGGCCCGCGGCGACCGGTTCCGCAGCGCGGACGGCCCGCCGCCCCGGCCGAGCCGGTGCGCGACGTGCACGTGCCCGACGGCGTGCGGCTGCAGAAGGTGCTCGCCTCGGCGGGCGTCGGCTCCCGGCGGGCCAGCGAGGACCTCATCTCCGCCGGGCGCGTGACGGTCGACGGCATCGTCGTGCGCGAGCTCGGGGTGCGGGTGGACCCGACGCACGCGGTGATCCACGTCGACGGCACCCGCATCCTGCTGGACACCTCGCTCATCACGCTCGCGCTGAACAAGCCGCGCGGCTACCTGTCGACGATGGACGACCCCGAGGGGCGGCTCTCGCTCGCGGACCTGGTCGCGGACCGGTCGGAGCGGTTGTTCCACGTCGGGCGCCTCGACGCGGACAGCGAAGGGCTGCTGCTGCTGACGAACGACGGCGAGCTGGCGCAGCGGCTCACCCACCCGTCGTACGAGGTGCGCAAGACGTACGTCGTCGAGGTGCAGGGCCGGGTGCACCCGGGTCTCGGCGCGCAGCTGCGCCGCGGGATCGAGCTGGAGGACGGCCTGATCCAGGTGGACCGGTTCGTGCTGGTCCAGGTGACGCCCGTGGCGTCGCTCGTCGAGCTCGACCTGCACTCCGGGCACAACCGGGTGGTCCGTCGGCTGTTCGACGAGGTCGGTTACCCGGTGGTGCGGCTGGTGCGGACCCGGATCGGCCCGATCCGGCTCGGCGACCTCAAGCCGGGGCGCACCCGGGTGCTGGGCCAGACCGAGCTCGGCACCCTGATGTCGGCGGTGGGGATGTGACGGTTGCGACCCAGGGTCCGGTGCGCGTGGTCGGCACCGGGCTGCTCGGCTCGTCGGTCGGGCTCGGCCTGACCCGGCAGGGGGTGCACGTCCAGCTCGCGGACCCGTCCCGCACCGCGCTGGCCCTCGCGCGCGACGTCGGCGCGGGGCACGTGGCGCGGGCGGGCGACCCGGAACCGACCCTCGTCGTGGTCGCGGCGCCGCCGGACGTCGCCGCGGACGTCGTCGCGGCCGAGCTGGCGGCCCACCCGCACGCGGTCGTCACCGACGTCGCGAGCGTCAAGGGCTACGTGCTCACGGAGCTGACGGCGGCCGGCGTGGACCTCACGCGCTACGTCGGTTCGCACCCGATGGCGGGGCGGGAGCGCTCCGGCCCGGCCGGCGCCGTGCCCGACCTGTTCCTCGGCCGGCCGTGGGTGATCGCCGGGTCGGGCTCGTCGACCCCCGCGGCGCTGCTGGCCGTGCGCGCACTGGCGGTCGACCTCGGTGCGGTGCCGGTGTCGATGGACGCCGCCGAGCACGATGCGGCCGTGGCGGTCGTCTCGCACATGCCGCAGCTGATGGCGAGCCTGACGGCGGCCCGGCTGCGGTCCGTCGACGAGGCGGCGCTCGCGCTGGCCGGGCAGGGGCTGCGGGACGTCACCCGGATCGCCGCCGGCGATGCCGCGCTCTGGACGTCGATCCTCGCGGAGAACGCCGAGGCGGTCCGTGTGGTGCTCGCGGACGTGCGCGCGGACCTTGATGCCGTACTCGAGGCGCTGACCAGCGCCGCTGCTGCGACCGGGCCGGAGGATGTCGCCCCCGGCGTGCTGTCGACGCTCGCCGCCGCGATCGCTGCCGGGAACGCCGGCGTCGCGCGGATTCCCGGCAAGCACGGCGGCGCGCAACGGCCGTACGCGGTGGTGTCGGTGCTGGTCCCTGACGCGCCCGGCGAGCTGGCCCGACTGCTGACCGACGTGGGCGCGGCGGGGGTGAACCTCGAGGACCTGCAGCTGGAGCACGCCGCCGGGCGCCCGGTGGGCATGGCGGCGATCTGGGTGCTGCCCCCCGCGGTGGAGCACCTGGAGACGACGCTGGCCGCGGGCGGCTGGAGGCTGGTGCGGTGACGACGCCGCTGGTGGTCGCGATCGACGGGCCGTCAGGCTCGGGCAAGTCCAGCGTGTCGCGGGCTGTTGCGCGCCGGCTGGGCCTGGCCTACCTCGACACCGGCGCGATGTACCGCGCCGCGACGTGGTGGTGCCTGCAGGAAGGCGCCGCGCTGACCGACACCGGGGCGGTGGCGGACCTGGTCCGCCGGATGCCCCTGGAGATGGGGCTCGACCCCACCGCTCCGTCGGTGCACGTCGCCGGCGTGGACGCGGCGGCGGCGATCCGCGAGACGTGGGTCTCGGCGGCGGTGAGCGCGGTGGCGACGAACCTCGCCTGCCGTGCCGAGCTGGGCCGCCGGCAGTGGGACCTCATCGAGGCCGAGAGCGCGCCCGGCGGGTTCTCCGGTGGCCGCGGGGTGGTGGCCGAGGGCCGTGACATCACGACGGTGATCGCACCGGACGCCGACGTGCGCGTGCTGCTGACGGCCGACCCCGACGCACGGCTGGCGCGCCGGGCCCGCGAGGTGCACGGCAGTGCCTCCGCAGCCGCGGTCGAGGCCACCCGCGACCAGGTGCTGCGCCGCGACGCCGACGACTCCACGGTGGTGGAGTTCCACCAGGCCGCCGCCGGCGTGGTCACCGTGGACTCCTCGCACCTGGACCTGGGTCAGACCGTCGACGCCGTGCTGGACGTCGTCGCGGCGGTGACGGGGCACCGGGAGTGAGCGCAACGCGGCCGTCGGGGTGGGTGCCGCCCGCCGCAGGCCCGGCGTGGTCCCGGTGGGTCGGGCGGTTCCTCGGTCGGGTCGTCTGGGACGCGCACGTGCTGGACATCGAGCGGGTGCCCGCCGACGGCCCGGTGGTGCTCGCCGCCAACCACACGGGCGTGATCGACGGCCCGCTGCTCATCGGCCTGGCCCCGCGACCGCTGCACGTGATGGTCAAGCAGGAGATGTTCCGCGGTCCCATCGGCCTGGTGCTGACGGCGGCGGGCCAGATCCCGGTGGACCGCTCGAGCGGGCGTGCCGGGCTGGCGGCCGGGCTCGGCGTGCTGCGGCGCGGGGGAGCGGTGGGCATCTTCCCGGAGGGCAACCGTGGCACGGGTGCCGTCTCGGACGTGCGGGCCGGTGCCGCCTGGCTGGCGGTCAACGCCGGCGCGCCGGTGGTGCCGGTGGCGATCGTCGGGTCGCGCCGCACCGGTGAGTCCCTCGCTCATGTGCCGGCCGTGCGGCGACGGGTGGTGCTGGGCTTCGGGGAGCCGGTGCTGGTGGCGGACCTGCCCGGGTCCCGCCGGGAGCAGGTCGCCGCGACCATCGAGGCGGTGCAGGCGGCGATGGTTGCGCTGCTCGACGAGACGCAGGCCCGCAGCGGCCTGAGCCTGCCGATGGACGACCCCCGGCGCGACTCCGTCGACCGCTGACGGGGCTCGTCAAGGGCCGTCCACGGGCGTCGTCGCGGTGCATGGGCGTCGGGAAGGGACAATGGACCGGTGAGCTCCTCCGACTCCCCGCTGCCCGACCCGACGACGTCGGGCCCCGACCCCGTGTCCGCGAACGACGAGGCGCGCGAACGCGCGCTGCTCGCCGGCCTGGCGGAGTACGAGCTGGAGGACGAGGACCGCGCCCTGCTCCAGTCCCGTGGCGAGGGTGACGGGCCGGACGGGCCGCCCCCGGTGCTGCCCGTGCTGGCGGTGGTCGGACGGCCGAACGTCGGCAAGTCGACGCTGGTCAACCGCATCATCGGGCGCCGCGAGGCCGTGGTGGAGGACACCCCCGGCGTCACGCGCGACCGCGTGAGCTATCCGGCCGAGTGGGCCGGCCGCGAGTTCATGGTGGTGGACACCGGCGGCTGGGAGGTCGACGTCGCGGGCATCGAAGCCCGGGTGGCCCAGCAGGCGGAGGTTGCAATCGCGTTGGCCGACGCGGTGATCTTCGTCGTCGACGCGACGATCGGACTGACCGAGACGGACACCCAGGTGGTGCGCCTGCTGCGGCGGGCGGGCAAGCCCGTGGTGCTGGCCGCGAACAAGGTGGACGGGCCGTCGGGGGAGGCCGACGCCGCGGCGCTGTGGGGGCTGGGCCTCGGCGAGCCGATCCCGATCTCCGCGCTGCACGGCCGCGGCACCGGCGACCTGCTGGAAGCGGCGATGGACGCGCTGCCCACGGAGTCGGCGCACGGCGTTCCGCTGCCCGCGGGGCCGCGTCGGGTGGCGCTCGTCGGACGGCCCAACGTCGGCAAGTCGTCGCTGCTGAACAAGATCGCCGGCCAGGAGCGGGTGGTGGTCGACGAGGTCGCCGGCACCACGCGTGACCCCGTCGACGAGCTCGTCCAGATCAAGGGCGTGCCCTACGTGCTCGTCGACACGGCCGGCATCCGTCGGCGCGTGCGGCAGGCGTCCGGAGCGGACTTCTACGCCTCCCTGCGTACCCAGTCCGCCATCGAGAAGGCCGAGGTGGCGGTGGTGCTCATCGACGCGTCGGAGCCGATGACCGAGCAGGACACCCGGGTGATCTCGCAGGTGGTGGATGCGGGCCGCGCGCTGGTGCTCGCGTTCAACAAGTGGGACCTCATGGACGACGACCGCCGGCCCTACCTGGAGCGGGAGATCGAGCTTGACCTGGTGCAGGTGCAGTGGGCGCCGCGGGTGAACGTCTCGGCGAAGACCGGCTGGCACTCCGACCGGCTGGTGCCGGCCCTGGAGACCGCGCTGGCCTCGTGGGACACCCGCGTGTCGACCGGCCGGCTCAACGCCTTCCTGGGCGAGCTGGTGGCGGCGCACCCGCACCCGCTGCGGGGCGGCAAGCAGCCGCGCATCCTGTTCGCCACCCAGGCGTCCAGCCGGCCGCCGCGGTTCGTCATCTTCACCACGGGGTTCCTCGACCCGGGCTACCGGCGGTACATCGAGCGGCGGCTGCGCGAGACCTTCGGCTTCGAGGGGACGCCGATCGCCATCTCGGTGCGCGTGCGGGAGAAGCGCCGGCGCTGAACCGGCCGAAGGACGGTGCCGCGGTCGCGGCCCGTACGATTCCTTGCATGCCCCCCGAGCTCCCGGTCCCGCCCCTCCGCCCGGACCCCATCGAGAGGCTGTTCCGCTATCTGAAGCAGCCGATCCTGCTCATGACGCTGTTCGCCGGCGTGTACCTGGGCTATTCGGTGATCCCCAACGGCACCGGTGGCCTCGGGTGGCTGTGGGCCCTGATGGGGATCGCGTGGGCAGCGCTGCTGTGGTTCGCGATCGACCTGGCGCGGCGGGATATCGCCAAGGCAGACCGTGCAGCGGCGCAGCGCCTCGCCGACGAGGCGGGCGAGTCCGGCGGCTCGGAGGGGGACGAGTAGGGCGCTGAGGCCCGCCCCAGCGGTCGGTGCCGGGCCCGGCCGGGGCGTGCGGTAGGCTCATCGGCGGTCCTTTCGGGGTCCGCGGGCTGTGGCGCAGCTTGGTAGCGCACTTGACTGGGGGTCAAGGGGTCGCAGGTTCAAATCCTGTCAGCCCGACAGTGTTTGTGCAGGTCAGGGTCTTGCCGGGGGTACTCTGGCGGGACCCTGACCTGCTGTTCGGAGCCCACCCGAGCAGGCGGGAGAGGATCGGGACCATGAGGCTGAGGGGCGAGCTCACGTTCTCCGTGAAGGTCCTCCTGGGGCCTCCGCTGGAGCTGGGACCGACGCCCAGCGGCTTCCGGCGCGTCATCCCGATCGTCGGTGGCACGGTCTCCGGGGACCTGTCGGGCGTCGTCGTCGCGGGCGGCGCCGACTGGAATGTCGTGCGCGCCGACGGCTCGGTCGAGCTCAGCGCGAGGTATGAGCTGTTGCTCGAGGGTGGGGCAGCGGTCAGTGTGGTCAACACCGCGGAGCTGCCCGCGCACGCCGAACCTCCCTTCCTCACGAGGCCGACCTTCGAGGTGGGCGACACGGGTCCGACTGCGCTCCGGACGGGGGTGTTCGTCGGAGTCCTGCAACCGGCGCTCGATGGTTCTGCGGTGGACCTCGACGTGTATCGGCTCGCTGTCTCCCGCTGAGCGGTGGACATGCCGGAGAATGGATCCATGGCTGCAGCGACTGCCCTCATCGTGATCGACGTCCAGCAGGGGTTCGGGGATCCTGCGTGGGGACCACCGAACAACCCCGATGCCGAGGCGAACATCGCGCTGCTGGCCGCGGCGTGGCACAGGGCGGGACAGCCGGTGGTCCTCGTGCGTCACGACTCGCGCAAGCCGAGCTCCCCGCTCGCCCCCGGCACGCCGGGCAACTCCTTCACCGCCGCGGTGCAGGGCATCGAGCCGGCGCTCGTGTTCGGCAAGAGCGTCAACTCGGCCTTCCACGGCGAGGTCGACCTGCACGCCTGGCTCACGGGCCGCGGGATCTCGCACATCGTGCTGGCCGGGATCCAGACGAACATGTGCGTCGAGACGACCGCCCGCGTCGGGGGCAATCTCGGCTACCGCGTCACCGTCGCACTCGACGCGACCCGAACGTTCGATCTCGCCGGTCCGGACGGCACCGTGCTGACCGCCGCGGAGCTGACGCGGGCGACCGCCACGAACCTGCACGGCGGTGGCTTCGCCCGGATCGCCTCGACCCAGGAAGTGATCGCAGCGCTCTGACCCCCGGGCGCGGCCTCGCTACCGTCCGTAGGCTCCGAGGATGTTTCTCCCGGCGTCCTACCGCTCCTCCGGGGCTGACCTGCCCTTCGGCTCGCTCACCTCCCGTCATGGCGTGGCGATGGAGGGGTACTTCTGGCGGTTCACGGACACGGCCCAGCAGCGCGTCGTCACGGCGCTGATCGGGGTGCAGCGGTCGAGCCAGGGGCCATGGGCCTTGGTCGGCCTGGGCGCCCATCCTGGCCGTTTCTGGCGGCAGGGCGTGCTCATGGACGCTCAGGCAAGGCAGCATGGCCCGGGCGCCCGGGCGGGCTCGCTCTTCGTCGGGGACGACCGGCGGGTCGTCGTCGACCTGGCTCCGGACGCCCGGCTGGACGTCACGCTCAGCGACCTGACGTGGTGGCCGCGGACGCGCCCGTTCGGCGGCTCGAGCTGGTTCCAGATGGTCCCGGGCCTGAACCAGTACTGGCACCCGTGGCTGCTGGGCGGACGGGCCACCGGCACCGCCACGGTCGGCGGTGAGACGTGGGCGCTCGACGGCGCCCAGGTGTACGCCGAGAAGAACTGGGGCGCCGACGGGTTCCCGACGGCGTGGTGGTGGGGGCAGGCGCACGGCTTCGCGGAGCCGGGCGCATGCGTGGCGTTCGCGGGCGGCGAGGTGTCGGCCGGGCCGTTCCGTACTGAGGTGACCGCCGTGGTCGTCCGGCTGCAGGACGGCACCCTGCTGCGCTTCGGCAACCCCGGCACCTCCCCGGTGCGCGCGGTGGTCGACGACGAGAGCTGGGTGCTGACCGGCCGCAGCCGCGGCTGGCAGGTGGAGGTGCAGGGCCAGGCGCCGACGTCCGACGCGCTCGTGCTGCCGGTGCCGCTCGTGGAGGAGCGCCGCGCAGCGCCGGGCGCGCTGGAGCACCTGGGCGGCACGATGAGCGTCCAGCTCCGCCACCACGGACGGCTCGTCTGGGAGGGGACCAGCGCTCTGGCGGGCCTGGAGCACGGCGGGCTGGAGCGTGCGGCCGCGGAGGCGCGGCGGCGAGAGCCCTGACCTCGCAGTGGTCAGTACACCTAGGCCGGCAGCACGTAGAAGGTCAGGAGCAGGTAGTGCAGCAGCGCGGCGACCACCACCAGCAGGTGCCAGATCTCGTGGAAGCCGAAGACACCGGGCCACGGGTTCGGCTTCTCGATGACGAAGAGCACGAAGCCGACGCTGTAGATCAGGCCGCTCGCCGCCATCAGCACGAGGGCTCCGAGCGGTAGCGACGACGCACCCGCGCCGACCAGCAGCACCGGCATCCAGCCCAGGGCGATGTAGAGGGTGTTCGTGACGTACTTCGGCAGCTCGCGCAGCAGCGAGCGCGCGACGATCCCTACCGCGGCGATCGCCCACACCGCCCCGAGCACCGTCCAGCCATACGCCGTCCGGAAGAGCACCAGGACCAGCGGGGTGACAGAGCCTGCGATCAGCAGGAAGACCGAGCTGTAGTCCAGCGTGCGGAGCACCTCGTTCACCCGCGGGCCGCCGTCGATCCCGTGGTGCGCCGCGCTGGAGACGAACAGCGTGACGATCGACAGCCCGTAGACGCTGAACCCGACGATCTTCCAGGCATCGCCCTGCTCGGCCGCCTGAACGATCAGCAGGGCGGCGCCCACCAGGGCGAAGCACGCCGCGAACAGGTGCGAGACGGTGTTGAACCGCTCGTCGGTCACATGGGGGCTGCCGTCCCTGCTTCTGAGGGCTGTCTCCACCGGCTGCCTCCCTGCGATGCGGCACCCCCGAGCGCGTGTGGGACGGGGAGGCGCCGAGGCGCCACATCGCACGAGGCTACCCAACTGCGGGCTGCCGCCGGTTCGGCCTGCGCAGGATTGGAGAAGCGCGGCCTCGTCGTCCCGGATTAGCCTCGCCCTGGACGACCGGCCAGCCGCCGGACCCGCCAGCGTCGAGAGGGGAACCGGACATGCCCACGAAGGAAGACGTCACCGAGCCCGGGGGGTTCAGCGCCGACGAGCGTGCGGCGATGAAGGAGCGAGCCGCCGAGCTGCGCGCCGAGGGGAAGAAGGGCGCCAAGAAGGCCGACGGGCTGCAGGACCTGCTCGACAGCATCGCGAAGATGGCGCCGGAGGACCGCGCGCTGGCCGAGCGCGTGCACGTGACCATCACCGCCGCCGCCCCCGAGCTGCTCCCGAAGACCTGGTACGGGATGCCCGCATACACCAACGCGGAGGGCAAGGTCGTCGTCTTCTTCCAGGACTCCGGCAAGTTCAAGTACCGGTACTCGACGCTGGGCTTCCAGGACCAGGCACATCTGGACGACGGTGACCTCTGGCCGGTGGCCTACGCGCTGCAGCAGTGGAGCGCCGCGGTGGCCAAGCGGGTCGCCGAGCTGGTGCGGGCCGCGATCTCCTGACCGGCCCGCCGCCGATGCGGCGCCGGGGCTCGGGGTGTCCCACCATGGTCCCGCCCGGACGCAGGTTCGGCGTGGTCGGATGGACCCCAACGGGGAGCATCCGCGCGGCGCCGTCGAAGGGCTCGTGCCGGGGACCGAGACGAGGAGGGCCCGACGATGATCGTGCTGTGGGACTTGGACGGGACGCTGCTGATCGACGACAGCCCTGAGGGCGGTCTCGGCGTGTTCGCGCAGGCGCTGCGCGACGTCAGCGGGCACGACGCCGTCACGTTGCACGACCGGCACGGCAAGGTGGACTGGCAGATCCTCCGCGAGATGCGCAAGCTGGCCGGCCTGCCGGAGAGCTTCGCAGGACCGTTGACGCGGCGCTTCAAGGAGCTGTCCACCGAGTGGTACGCCAGGCCCGGGAACGCCTGCCAGGCGGTGCCCGGCATCCAGGAGGCCCTGCGCGCGGTGCACGACGCCGGCTGGGTGAACGCCCTGATCACGGGCAACTCCAAGGACCGCACCCGGGTGAAGCTCACCAGCGCCGGCATCGACCTGTCGGCCTTCGACTGGGGGCACTCGTTCTTCGGGTCGATCTACCCCGACCGTGCCGCACTGGCCCGGGCGGCAGCGCGCGCCGTGAGCAGCGGCGTGCTCGTCGGGGACAGCGGCGGTGACGGCGTGGCTGCCAACGCAGGCGGCTTCGGCTTTGTCGCCGTCACCACGGGTGGATTGGCCCCGGAGGACTTCGCCAACTTCGATCCGGCACTGGTGGTGACGGACTGGGCGGCCCAGCTCGACGACTTCGTCGCCACGGTCGCCCGCCTGGCGGGCTAGGCCGCTCCGGCCGCGACTACAGGACCGCGGCCAGGAAGTCGCGGGTGCGCTGTTCGCGAGGATCGCCGAGCACCTGCTCCGGTGTGCCCTGCTCGACGACGACGCCTTCGGCCATGAACACCGCCTGGTCGGCCACCTCGCGGGCGAACCCGATCTCGTGGCTGACCACGATCATCGTCATGCCCGACGCCGCGAGGTCACGCATCACGGTGAGCACCTCGCCGACGAGCTCGGGGTCGAGGGCCGACGTCGGCTCGTCGAACAGCATGAGCTCGGGGTCCATCGCGAGGGCCCGGGCGATCGCGACGCGCTGCTGCTGACCACCGGACAGCTGGGCCGGGTAGTGGTCCATGCGGTCGTCGAGGCCGACGCGGCGCAGCATGGCGCGGGCCCGCTCGGCTGCGTCGGCCTTGCTGCGGTGCAGCACCTGCACCTGCGCCTCGGCGACGTTGGCCAGCGCGGTCATGTGCGGGAAGAGGTTGAAGCGCTGGAACACCATGCCGACCTGAGCCCGCTGCATCGCGATGAGCTTCGGGTGCAGCTGGAACAGGGCGGGCTCGCCGCGGCGCACGCCCTCGCGGTAGCCCATCAGCTCGCCGTTGAGCCAGATGCGGCCGGCGCCGATCTCCTCGAGCTGGTTGATGCAGCGCAGCGCGGTGGACTTGCCCGACCCGGACGGACCGAGGACGGCGCACACCGTCCCCTTCGGCACCTCGAGGTCGATGCCGCGCAGCACATGCGTCTCGCCGTACCACTTGTGCACGCCCTGCACCCGCACCATCGGCTGCTCGTCGGCGGGGGTCATGCACCACCTCCGGCGGGGTGTCCCATGTCGTCCGTCGGGCCTGGGTCGGGAGTGGTGTGTGCTGCGTTGATCGCCTCCTGGCGACGTCCGCCCCGCGGCCCCGCGGGCACCGGGCCGTGCGGCTGGAAGCCCTTGCCGTAGTACCGCTCGAGGTAGAACTGGCCGACCATGAGCACGCTCGTGATCGCCAGGTACCAGATCGCGGCGACGATGAGCAGCGGCACCGGCTGAAAGGTGCGGTTGCCGATGGCGTTGGTGGCGAAGTTCAGCTCGAGCGTGAACGGCACGGCGATCACCAGCGAGGTCGTCTTGAGCATCGAGATCGTCTCGTTGCCGGTCGGCGGCACGATCACCCGCATCGCCTGCGGCAGCACGATGCGGCGCAGGATCGTGCCGTCCTTCATGCCGAGGGCCTTGGCGGCCTCGTTCTGGCCGTGGTCCACGCTCTCCAGCCCGGCACGGACGATCTCCGCCAGGTAGGCCGCCTCGTTGAGCGCCAGCCCGAGCAGCGCCGCGCGGGACGCCGTGAAGAGGTCCTTCGTCTCGAACACCCAGAACTCAGGCCCGAACGGGACGCCCAACGACAGCCGCGGGTACAGCACGGAGATCAGGCCCCAGAAGGCCAGCTGGGTGTAGATCGGGGTGCCGCGGAAGAACCAGATGTAGACCCACGACACGCGACGCAGCACGGGGTTGGTCGAGCGGCGCGCCACCGCGAGCAGGACCGCGAGGATGATCGCGATCGCCATCGAGCCGACGGTCAGCCACAGGGTCCAGCCGACGCCGCGGACGACCGGCATGCTGAACAGGTACTTGCCGACGGTCGGCCAGGCGAACGTCTCGTTCGTGACTAGCGAGTGCGCCACCATGGCTGCGAGCAGCACCACAGCGGCGGCAGACACCCACCGCCCCGGGTACCGGACGGGGATCGCGTGGATCCGCTCCGGAGCCCGGGGGGTGGACGCCTGGTCGACTCGAGCGGGCACGGATCAGCCCACGGCGGGGTTGAGCTCGGCGGTCTTCACCGCGCCGGCCTCGTTGCCCCACGCCTTGAGGATCTGGGCGTAGGTGCCGTCGTCGATGAGCTTCTGCACGGCCTTCTGGATCGCCTCGGTCAGCGCCGCGTCGTCCTTCGAGACGACGATGCCCTGCGGGGCGGACGTGAACACGTCACCGAGCTGCTCGAGCTTGCCGCTGGTCTGGGCGACGGCGTAGGCGATGATCGGCGAGTCGGCCCACATGATGTCCGCCTTGCCGCCCACCAGGGCCGTGGTGACGTCGCTCTGCGACTCGTAGCGCAGCGGCTCGATGGGGTCCTTGCCGTCGGCGACGCACTGGTCCATCACCGGGGTGAGCTCGTCGTCCTCGACCGTGCCGGTCTGGACGCCGACGGTCAGGCCGCAGAGGTCCGACGGGTCGATCTTCTTGGGGTTGCCCGCCTGCACCGCGTAGGCCTCGCCCGCCTGGAAGTAGGCGATCATGTTGACCTGCTCGATGCGGTCGGCGCGAATGGTGAACGACGAGATGCCGACGTCGTACTTGCTGCCGATGGCCGGGATGATGCCGGTGAAGTCGGCGCTCTGAACCTCCGCCTTGACGCCGAGCACGGCGCCGATGGCGTGGGCCAGGTCGACGTCGTACCCGATCGGGGTGGTGCCGTCCTCGTCGAGGTACTCGGCGGGAGCGTACGAGGTGTCCGCCGCGACGATCAGCGTGCCGGCCGTGGCGATCTTCTCCGGCAGCAGCTTGGCGATCGCGTCGTCCTTCTTCACGGTGGACGCGTCGAACTTGCCACCCGCGTTCGCGGTGCCGCCGCACGCGGAGAGAGTGACGGCCACGGCGGTGGCGGTGACCAGGGCGAGAAGGGTCTTGCGCACGGCGGGCCTCCCAGGCGAAGTGCACCGACCCGACGTCCTGTCGGGACGGACCGGCGCCGGATCGACCGGCGCTCGACGGTGAAGGTAGCCCGCGCATGTTACGGCTCCGTGTCGTCCTCGCGACCCGGGTGACCACGGCATGATCGTCGCCATGCATCCCGGCACCCTCGGCACACCCGGCACCCCGTCCGGCACGCGCGTCGTCCTGCTCGGCTCCGGCGAGCTGGGCAAGGAGGTGGCCCTGGAGCTGGCCCGGATCGGCGTCGAGGTGGTGGCGGTGGACCGGTACCCCGACGCCCCCGCGATGGCCGTCGCCACCCGGTCGCACGTGGTGGACATGCTCGACCCGGTGGCGCTGCGCGCGGTGCTCGACGCCGAGGCGCCCGATGTCGTCGTGCCCGAGGTCGAGGCGATCGCCACCCAGGTGCTGGCCGCGGTGGAGGCCACCGGCGTGCGCGTGGTGCCGACCGCGCGGGCGACGCGGCTGACGATGGACCGCGAGGGCATCCGCCGGCTGGCCGCCGAGGAGCTGGGCCTGCCGACGTCGCCGTACCGGTTCACCGACAGCCTTGAGGGGGTCGTCGCGGCGGTGGCCGAGCTCACCCTGCCGGTCGTCGTCAAACCCGTGATGTCGTCCTCCGGGCACGGTCAGTCGCTGGTCCGCACGCCCGACGAGGTCGAGCCGGCCTGGCGGCATGCGCAGACGGGCGGCCGGGCGGCAGGCCACGGACCGGTGCGGGTGATCGTCGAAGGGTTCGTACCGTTCGACTCGGAGATCACGCTGCTCACCGTGCGGCACGTGGGGGGCGTCACCTTCTGCGAGCCGGTGGGGCATGTGCAGGTGGACGGCGACTACCGCGAGTCGTGGCAGCCGGCCGCACTGCCGGACGGGGTGCTCGACGAGGCGAAGCGGGTGGCGGCCGCGGTGACGGAGGCGCTCGGCGGGTGGGGGCTGTTCGGGGTCGAGCTGTTCGTGGTGGGGGACCGGGTGCTGTTCTCCGAGGTGTCACCGCGTCCGCACGACACCGGGATGGTGACGCTCGTGTCGCAGGACCTCTCGGAGTTCGCGCTGCACGCCCGCGCAGTGCTCGGGCTGCCTGCGCCGGACCCGGAGCGGATCGGGGCCGGGACCGGCCAGGGCGCCGCCGCGTCGTGTGCGGTGCTGGCCCACGGTGACGGCGTCCCGGTGTTCCACGGCGTCGACGCGGCGCTGGCGGTGCCGACGGCCCAGGTGCGGCTGTTCGGCAAGCCGGTGGTGCACGGGCACCGACGGGTGGCGGTGACGCTGGCGCGCGGGGCGGACGTCGACGAGGCGCGGGCGCGGGCCCGGGCGGCCGCGTCGGCGCTGCGGGTCGAGCTCGTCTGAGCCGGGCGTGGAGCTCGGCTGAGCTGCGCGGATCGCCCGCCGCCGTAGGCGGTGCAGCCGAGCGTCAGCCGATCGTCGCGAGCGTGCGGACGTCGTCGTCGGGCAGCACGTCGGCGACGGCTGACACCTCCAGCGTCTCGAGCACCGCGACCCCGTGGTGCACCGAGAGGAAGGCGGTGTCGGCTGCGTCGCGTCCGGTGGCGATCCGCACGAGCGTGCCGCGGGGCGCCATCGTCGTCGCGTCGAGCACGCGCCAGGCCCCGTCCACCCACGCCTCGGCCACCGCATGGAAGTCCATCGGCGCCAGGCCGGGCGCGTAGACGGCAACCACCCGGGCCGGCACGTCGAGGGCGCGCAGCAGCGCGACGACGAGGTGCGCGTAGTCCCGGCACACCCCGCGCCGGGCGAGCAGGGTGCGCACCGCACCGTCGGTGTGCAGGCTCGACCCGGGCACGTAGGCGAGCCGGGTGCCGACCCACGAGCCCACCGCGGCCAGCAGGTCGGGCCCGGACAGGCCACCGAACTCGCCGTGAGCGGTCGGACCCAGCTCGTCCGACTCGCAGTACCGACTCGGCCGCAGGCAGCGCAGCAGCTCCAGCTCGGAGGTGTCCAGGGGACCGCCGCGCCCGGTGACGGTGGCGCGGTAGTCGACGACCAGCGGGCCCACCGCGGCATCCAGCACGTGCACCCGGTTGCCGAGCGGGTCGGTGATCTCCCGCGGCGTGACCGGCGCGCCGGACGAGGTGACGGTCAGCTGCTCGTCCAGCGCCTGCCGGGCGGCCACGGCGATCTGCAGCACCAGGGTCGCGGGGACCTGGACGTCGAGGGCCAGGTGGGCGGTGACGTCGCGGCGCATGGCCGAAGTCTCACCCGTCCGTCGTCGTGCTGCCAACCAGGTCCACGGTGTCGGCGCACGTCGCGGGGCGCTGCACGCCGGCGGCCAGGATCTGCTCCGCACGCGCGCGGCCCAGGTTCCAGTCCGCCGGGCCCGAGACCGGCGCGACGTCGAGACGACTGAGCGCGCACGACCGGGCGGGTTCGGGCAGCGCGTCGAGCGCCGGTGCCGCATCGGCGGAGAGGCCCTGCAGGTAGACCAGGTCGACCCCACGGCCGCCGGTGTCGGCCGCCACGTTGTGCGTGACGATCTGCGCATCCGGGTTGACCAGGGCGAGGCTGAGCATGGCCGCGGCCACGACGTGCACCACCGCGCGCGGCACCCAGCCGCCCCGCCAGCGCACCCCCGCGACGATGACGAGCACGACGATCACGCCCATCGCCACCTCGCCCCAGGTGGCCAGCAGGCGCAGCCGGGTCAGCCCGAAGGCGTCCACGTAGAGGTTCATCCGCACCAGCGCGGAGGCGACGACGCCGAGCGTGCCGACGCACAGCAGGCCGAGGCCCGCGCGGATCGCCACCCGGTCCCGGAGCGTGCCGGTCGGCGCCCGTCGCGCGGCCACGGCCACCACGACGAGCGTGAGCGCAGTGGCCGCCACCAGCTGGCCGAAGCCCTGATGGGCGTAGTCGGCGTAGGACAGCCCCGCCGTCTGCTCCACGTAGTCGCTGCCCCCCACCAGCGCGCCGACCTGGACCAGCAGGAACGCCAGCACCACGGCGTCGAGTGCCGCGACCGGCACCATCCAGGCGCCGAGGCTGGCCGGCTTCGGCGGGGGCCACGTGACGTCCGACCAGGGCGGGGGAGTGCGGGCGAGGTGCGCCGCGGTGGCGGCCAGCCCTGCCACCAGGAGTCCCACGACGACCCTTCCGGGCAGCTCGGCCAGGTGCACCTCGGGCAGGTAGCTGGCGAACACCGGGTCGGCCGACGCGAACAACGCGCCGAACACCACCACCAGGCCCACGGCCAGCGCGCCGCTGCGCACCGCGACCCACAGCCCGCGCCCTCGGGCGCCCGCTGCGTCGCGCGCACCGTGCGTCACCCATGGCAGCGCCCGGATCCCGCCGGTGGCTGCGCTCAGGGGCGCCAGCAGCACGGCCCACACCGAGCGGGCTGCTGTCGTCGAGGCGGCGGCCACCCCGAGCGCGACGACGACGCACAGCGCGACCACCCAGCCCGCGTCGCGCACGGCCATCATCGCCAGGAGCGCGATCGACCAGGCCGCGAGCACCAGGTCGCCGACGGACCGGCGGCGCACCAACGCGGGGATCGCGACCGCCCAGGCGGCCGCTCCCACCAGGGCCGCGCCGAGGCCGGCCCGGTTCCCGACGAGCAGCACGCCCGCCGCCACGCCCACGGCCGCGCACGCCGAGAGCACGGCCACCGGAGCTCCCGGCCGCGTGCCGGCCCAGAAGGTGCTCAGGTCGCGGCTGAACCGCGAAGGCGGCGCCGGCGCCACGGGCATCGACGCCCACGCGGTCGGCTGGAGCGGTCCGGGCGGTCCGAACCGCCCGGCAGGTCCTGGAGGCGCGGGAGGTCCCGGAGGCGCGGGAGGACCGAACGAGCCTGGTGCGGGCGGGCGGAGGGGCGCTGGGGTGCCGGCCGGGCCGACCGCGTCGTGGCTCATGTCGGTGACTCTAGGCAGCGGGCGACCTGCGACGACGGCCCGCGACGGACGGGTCCTGTGTACGTGCTGTGCGCCTCCGGTCGGATCCCGTGGAGGCGCCCGTCTGCGTGCGTCCGAACGGGCGACATAGGCCCAACGTCCACCTCAGAAGCGGGCTCCTGACCGATACTGAGAGTGCCGGCGACCCCGGTGCAACCCCGCAGCACAGCCCCCACGAGGAGCGCGAGACAACGATGTCAGCACTGTCCCTTTCTTCTGTCCGCACCGCCCCGCTCCTCGAGCGGGTGCGCGATGTCGCGGACGCGGTCTACGAAGCCCCCGCACCGACGCCGGGGCCCGGGATCGCCGCCAAGATCCGGTTCGCCGCGTACGTCGCGGGCAGCGCCCTCGCCTGGGCTGTCGCGGCCCTGGTCGTCACCGGACTGCTGGCCTCACTGTTCCACTGACAGTTCCGCTGACCGCACGCCGGGTCGGCCGTCCGCGCGCCGCCGTGCCACCATGGGCGCCATGACGGGCACACGGATGGTGCCGCTGGGCTTCGGCACGTATGTGCGGGCGGACCGGATCGTCGCGCTGGACCCGCTGCGCGGCGCGGACCGCGGTGAGGGCCGCCGCACCCGGGTGTGGGTGGACGGGATCGCCGAGCCGCTCGTCGCCTCGCGCACCGAGCGGACGATCCTGCACGACATGGGCGAGGAGGCCGTGGTCGGCCCGCCCCTGCTCGACGAGGCGTTGGACCTGGCCGCGCGGCTGTCCGACGCCGTCGACGCGGGGCGCGTCGACCTGCACGACCTCGGCCGACGGGCCCGGCGCCTGCTCGCCTCGACGACCGGTCCGGTGCCGGACGACGAGTAGAGCCTGGGGACCGGTCAGGTCGCCCCTCGGGTGACCCCGGCGAGCGGTCAGCTCTCCCGGGGCACGTGCGCGTCGATCTCCGCGAGCCAGGCCGCCGGTGAGGCGTCCGACGGCATCCGCCAGTCGCCACGGGGCGACATGGTGCCGCCGGCGCTGACCTTCGGGCCGTTCGGCAGCGCCGAGCGCTTGAACTGGCTGGCGAAGAACCGCCGGACGAAGACCTCCAGCCAGTGGCGCACCTGGGCGAGGTCGTACTCCGGACGCTGGTCGGTCGGCCAACCGGGTGGCCAGGCGCCGTGCGCGGCGTCCCGCCACGCGTGCCAGGCGAGGAAGGCGATCCGGCTCGGCCGCATGCCGTGGCGAATCACCTGATAGAGCGTGAAGTCCTGCAGGGCGTACGGCCCGACGACGTCCTGCGTGCTCTGGATGCGCTCACCCTCCCGCGCCGGTACGAGCTCGGGGGAGATCTCCTGGTCGAGGATCTGGAGCAGCACGGCGTCCGTGCGCTCGTCGAACATCTCCTCGCTGATCACCCAGCGGATGAGGTGCTGGATCAGGGTCTTGGGCACGCCCGCGTTGACCCCGTAGTGCGACATCTGGTCGCCGACGCCGTAGGTGCACCAGCCGAGCGCCAGCTCGGACAGGTCGCCGGTGCCCAGCACGATGCCGCCGCGCTGGTTGGCGGCGCGGAACAGGTAGTCGGTGCGCAGGCCCGCCTGGACGTTCTCGAACGTGACGTCGTAGACCTCCTCGCCGCGGGCGTAGGGGTGGTCCAGGTCGGCGAGCAGCTGGCGCGCGGCGGGGCGGATGTCGATGGTCTCCGCCGTGGTGCCGAGGGCCGCCATGAGGGCGAGCGCGGCGGACTTCGTCTCCTCGCTGGTGGCGAAGCCGGGCAGGGTGAACGCCAGGATGTCGCTGCGGGGTCGCCCGAGCCGGTCCATCGCGTTCGCGGCCACGATGAGGGCGTGGGTGGAGTCCAGGCCCCCGGACACGCCGATGACGACCTTCGGTGAGCCGATCGACCGCAGCCGCTGCTCGAGCGCGGTCACCTGGATGTTGTAGGCCTCGTAGCAGTCCAGCGCCAGGCGCGCGGGGTCGTCCGGCACGAACGGGAACCGGTCCACCGGTCGTCGCAGGCCGATGTCGCCGGCCGGGGGAGCCAGCGTGAACTCGATGCGGCGGGCGTCGCCACCGGCGGCGGCCAGGCCCAGGGCCCGCCGGTTGTCGTCGAAGCTGCCGGTGCGGGCCCGCTCCTGGCGCAGCCGGTCGAGATCGAGGTCGGCGATGGTGCGCTGCGACGTCTCGGCGAACCGCTCACCCTCCGCCAGCAGGTCGCCGAGCTCGTAGATCATCGTCTGACCGTCCCAGGACAGGTCGGTGCTGGACTCGCCCCGCCCGGCCGCGGCGTAGACGTAGGCGGCCAGGCAGCGGGCCGAGGCGGAGCGGACCAGCAGCCGGCGGTCCTCGGCGCGGCCCACCGTGATGGGGCTGCCCGACAGGTTGGCCAGCACGGTCGCGCCCGCCAACGCCGCCTGCGCGCTCGGCGGCACCGGCACCCACATGTCCTCGCACACCTCGACGTGCAGCACCAGGCCGCGCACGTCGGTGGCGGCGAACAGCAGGTCAGGGCCGATCGGTGCGCGCTGCCCCGCCACCGTGGTCATGCCTCGTACGTCGTCGCCGGGGGCGAACCAGCGCCGCTCGTAGAACTCGCGGTAGTTCGGCAGGTAGGACTTCGGGGCGACGCCGAGCACGCGCCCGCGGTGCACGACCACCGCCGTGTTGAGCACCCGGTTGCCGTGCAGCAGCGGCGCCCCGACCACGAGCACGGGCCGCAGGTCGACGGAGGCGGCGACGACGTCCGCCAGCGCGGCCTGGACCGCGTCGAGCAGCGCGTCCTGCAGGAACAGGTCGTCGATGGCGTAACCGGACAGGCACAGCTCCGGGAACACGGCCACCGCGACGGCGTCGTCGTGGCAGACGCGCGCGGCAGCGATCAGCGCGGCCGCGTTGGCGGCAGGATCGGCCACCGCCACCGGCAGCGTGCAGGCGGCGACGCGGGCGAACCCCTGGGCATAGGCGGAGGCGAAGTCCACGCCGTGAGTCTCCCACTCCCGGCCCACGCCGGTGCGGGAGCCGGGCCGCCGCCCTACGCTGGGGACGAGGTGAGCAACGATGCACGCATCAGTCGGTGACCATGTCGTCGTGCACGGCCGGACGGTCGAGACCACGGACCGCCGCGGTGAGGTGCTCGAAGTGCGGGGCCAGGACGGCGGTCCGCCCTACCTGGTCCGGTTCGAGGACGGGCACGAGAGACTCGTCTTTCCCGGACCGGACGTGCAGGTGATCGCCGCTCCCCGGTAGCGGCTCCGCGGCACGTCACGGGAGCAGACGTCAGGGGATCAGACGTCAGGGGATCAGCGCGAGCTTTCCGCCCGGATGGCCCTCCCGCAGGAAGGTGAGCGCCTCGCGGGCCTGGTCGAGCGGGTACGTGCGGGCCACGGGCACGACGAGGTCCCCGCGCGCGGCCAGCGCGAGCAAGGCGGCCCGCGCCTCGTCCCGGTAGACCCGGCTCGCCGGCTGCACGCCTCCGACGGCCCGGAAGCCGTCGCGCTGCGCCCGCTCGAACGCCGCGATGGTGACGATGCGGTCCCGCACCGGGACCAGGGCGAGGCTCGCCTCGACCGCCTCCTCGGTCCCCACGGTGTCCAGCGCCGCGGCGAACGGTCCGGGTGCCGCCGCGCGGAGGCGGTCGACGAGGCCCTCCCCGTAGGAGACCGGCACGCCGTCGAACCGGCGCACCACGTCGAAGCTTGCCGGGCTCGCGGTGCCGACCACCCGCGCACCGAGCAGGCGGGCCTGCTGCAGGAGGCTGACGCCCACCGCTCCGGAGGCGCCGTGCACCAGCACCAGCTCGCCCTCGTCGACCGCGGTGACGTGGAGCATGTCCGCCGCCGTGGTCCCCACCAGCAACAGGTTGGCCGCCGCTGGGTGGTCGAGCGTCGCGGGCTTGGCGAACACGTCGGCGGCGGGCACCGTCAGTGCGGACGCATAGCCGCCGCGCACGCGGAACGCCACGACCTCGTCACCGACGGCGCCGCCCCCGGAGGCGATCTGGGTGTGCGGGCCGAGGGCGGCGATCACCCCGGACACCTCGTAGCCGAGCGGCACCGGCTGGTCGAACGTGCCGCGGATCACCTGCTTCCAGTCCGAGGGGTTGACCCCGGCGGCCCGCACGTCGATGGTCACCTCGCCCGGCCCGGGCTCCGGGACGGTGGCGTCCACCAGGTCCAGTGCATCGAAGGATCCGGGCTCGCGGGCGATCCAGCGCCGCGCCGTGGTGATGGCCATGCGAAGCACAACGTCGCCGCCCGGGCAGGCCTTCCCGGAGCCGTCGGTTCGGCGGGCGGCGGCGGATCGCCCACCGGTGCCATGCCGAGGATCGCTACCGTGGGAGGTCACCGTTCGAGCGGAGATCCGATGACCAGGTACGTCGTCCATGCCGGTGTCGTCCTGCGCCTGGCGAGCGAGGAGCGGCAGGTGTCGGCCGAGCATCGGCTGCTGGCCCCGACCCTGCTGCGGTCCCAGGTGCTGTCGGCGTTGCACGCAGCCGTGCACAACGGCGCCCTGCCGGCCGATGCCGCCCGCGACCGGCTCGACCGGATCGCCCGGATGCCGATCAGGCTGCTCGGCGACGGCGTGCTGCGGCGGCGGGCGTGGGAGGTCGCCGATCGGCTCGGCTGGGCCGGCACCGAGGACGCCGAGTACGTCGCCCTCACGCAGCTGCAGGCTGACGCGTTCGTCACGCTGGACGAGGAGCTCGCGCGGAGCGTGGTGGGCATTGTCGCCACCGTGCGGTACGACGAGCTGCCGCTTGGCGCGGTGGGTGCGTTGCCGCACCCCGCGAC
>Ga0302261_1000086_pt1 | contig 31416 bp, 30 predicted proteins | sample II_Fen_E2_4_FD_194561 | JGI IMG/M metagenome (GOLD analysis project Ga0302261, IMG submission 194561) | Peat permafrost microbial communities from Stordalen Mire near Abisko, Sweden - II_Fen_E2_4 | ecosystem: Environmental > Terrestrial > Soil > Wetlands > Permafrost | place: Sweden: Abisko... | reverse complement strand
CAGGACCATCATGTACAACGACATCACACGGCCCCGTACAGCCGGGTCGGTGCTGATCTGCACCGCGGCGTTGGCGGCGGTCATCATGGTCAGCGACGCCAGACCCACCGGGATGCAGGCGAGGGCGAACGTGGTGTACGTCGGCATGAGGGCCATCACCCCGGCCGCGACACCGAACGCGAACGCCGAGCCGATCACCAGGCGCACCCGCGGCTGCTCGCGCCGCGCCGCCAGCAGCGCGCCGGACAGCGAGCCGATGGCCAGCACCGACCCGAGCAGGCCGTACTCGCCCGCGCCCTTGTCGAACACCGTGCGCGCCATGAGCGCGCTGGTCATCTGGAAGTTCAGGCCGAACGCGGAGACGACGCTCATCACCACGAGGATCACGACGATGTCCGACCGGCCGCGCACGTAGGCGATGCCCTCGCGGATCTGGCCGCGGGCGCGCTCCATCGTCGGCATCGGCCGCAGCTCGGAGGTTCGCATCGCGACGAGCGCGAGGATCGTCGCGCCGAACGAGACCGCGTTGACCATGAACACCCAGCCGGTGCCGATCCAGGCGATGAGCAGCCCGGCGACGCCCGGACCGATCATCCGCGCCGCGTTGAACGACGCACTGTTCAGGCCCACGGCGTTGGACAGCCGCTCCGGGGGCACCATCTCGGCGACGAAGGTCTGGCGCGCCGGCGAGTCGAAGGCTGCGACGACGCCCAGCACCAGCGCGAACAGGTACACGTGCCACAGCTGCGCGTGCCCGCCGAGCACCAGGGCGCCGAGGCCGGCGGCCAGCAAACCCATCCCACCCTGGGTGACCATCAGCAGCCGGCGCCGGTCGAGCCGGTCGGCCAGCACGCCGGCCCACGGCGACAGCGCCAGCGTCGGCAGGAACTGCAGGCCGGTGACGATGCCGAGCGCCAGCCCGGAGTTGTCCGACAGCTGGGTGAGCACCAGCCAGTCCTGGGCGACCCGCTGCATCCAGGTGCCGGTGTTGGCCACCAGCGCGCCACCGAACCACAGCCGGTAGTTGCGGTAGCGCAGGGAAGCGAAGGTTGCGCTCATCCGGCCGCCACCCGTCCGAGCACCCCCGCGGCGGCGGCCAGCAGCTCGCGCTCCTCCTCGGTCAGCCGGTCCAGCTGCGCGGTGAGCCAGGCGTTGCGACGACGACGGGTCAGCGCCACCTCGTCGGCGCCGACGGGCGTCAGGCTGACCACCACCTGCCGGCCGTCGGTGGGGTTCTCCCCCTTGTGCACCAGGCCCAGCTCGGCCAGGCAGCCCACGGTCCGCGTCATGGTCGGCGGCTGCACGCCCTCCGCCTCGGCAAGCTGCCCCGGGGTGGCCGGGCCGTCGCGGTCCAGCAGCACCAGCACGCTGAACATCGGGTCGGACAGCTGGGCGTCGCCCCGCTCCGCCCGCAACCGCCGGTGCAGCCGGCCCAGCGCGCTGCGCAGGTCGCCCGACAGCGCCGACGTGGCGGCGGAGGGGACGGCGGCAGGACCGACCGAGGCGTCGGTGGCGGCAGAGGGTGTGGTCACAGATCGTTACTCTACCTCATTACCTCAGGTAACGATCCGCAGCTCCGCTGGGTGCTACCCGGCCTCGGTGGGTCCCGCGAAGGGGTCGATCATCGGGACACCGAGCCCGGCGAGGTCTCGCGTGTTGCGGGTGACGAGCACAGCGCCGGACACCAGCGCAGTGGCGGCCAGCAGGGCGTCGACCACCGGCAGCGGACGCACGGCCGACAGCTCGCCCCACTGCCGGGCAACCGCGGTGTCCACCGGCAGGATCGCGCCGGAGTACCTCTGGACGAGGTCCTCCACCCACGCATCGATGCGTGCAGCCTGGACGGGGTCTCGCCGGGCGAGGCGCTCGACCCCGGCGCGCAGCTCACCGATGGTGAGCACGGACAGCAGCAGCTCCGCGGAGCCGAGCCCGTCGAACCATCCGACCACGGCCGGCGACGGGCGGGAACGGCGCAGCTCGGAGACGACGTTGGTGTCCAGGAGGTAGCGGGTCACGTCGTCGCCGGCCGCTCGTCGAGGTCGACGATCGGCGCCGGCGCGTCGTCGCGGGTCAGCTCGAGGTCGTCCAGCGGGGGGCCGTGGCGAAGAAAGTCGCGGAGATCGACCTCGACGCCCGCCAGGCGACGGTAGGTCGCGATATCGATGACCACGGCGACGTCCCGACCGTGCCGGGTGATCACTTGCGGGTTCCTCTCCGCGGCGCGCAGCACCTCGGACAGTCGTTGCTTCGCTTCCTGCACCTGCCACGCCATCGTCATCGCCTCCCCATCTAGACAGACTAGACAGGAGCGTTCAGCGCCGGCAAGGGCGTCGACGTCAGAGCGGCCCGAGGGCGCGGGGTCAGGGCCGGCCGAGGGCGCGGTACGTCCAGCCGGCCGCCCGCCAGCGCACCGGGTCCAGCACGTTGCGGCCGTCCAGCATGGCGCGCCGGGCGACCACGGCCCCGAGCTCGTCGGGGTCCAGCGCCCGGTAGTCCGCCCACTCCGTGGCCAGCAGCACCACGTCGGCGCCCGCCGCCGCCTCGAGCGCGGTAGCGGCGAACCGCAGGTCGGGCCACTTCGCGCGGGCGTTGTCGATCGCCTGCGGGTCGGTCACCGTGACGTGCGCACCCTGGAGCTGCATCTGGGCGGCCACCGACAGCGCCGGGGAGTCGCGGACGTCGTCGGAGTCGGGCTTGAAGGCCGCGCCGAGCACTGCCACCCGCCGCCCCACGATCGAGCCGTGGCACACCTCGCGCGCGAGGTCCACCATGCGTACCCGCCGACGCATGTTGATCGAGTCGATCTCCTGGAGGAACCCGAGCGCGTCCGAGACGCCCAGCTCGCCGGCCCGGGCCATGAACGCGCGGATGTCCTTGGGCAGGCAGCCGCCGCCGAAGCCCAGCCCCGCATTGAGGAACTTGCGCCCGATGCGCGGGTCGTAGCCGATGGCGTCGGCCAGCCGGGTCACGTCGGCGCCCGTGGCCTCGCACAGCTCGGCCATCGCGTTGATGAAGCTGATCTTCGTCGCCAGGAAGGAGTTGGCCGCCACCTTGACCAGCTGCGCGGTGGCGTGGTCGGTCACGACCAGCGGAGTGCCTGCGGCCAGCGGGGTCGCGTAGACCTCGTCCAGCACGGCCCGCGCCTGCTCTCCCGCGGCGGTCGGCGCGCCGTCGGCGTCGGTCGGCAGGCCGTACACCAGCCGGTCCGGGTGCAGCGTGTCCTGCACCGCGTAACCCTCGCGCAGGAACTCCGGGTTCCAGACGAGCACGGCGCCGGTGTCGGCCAGCCCGTCGGCCAGGCGCTCGGCGGTGCCCACCGGGACGGTGGACTTGCCGGCCACCACGTCACCCGGTCGCAGGTACGGGCGCAGCGCCGTGGCCGCCGCCTCGACATACGTGAGGTCCGCGCGGAACTCACCGTGCATCTGCGGGGTGCCGACGCAGATGAAGTGCACCGCTGCACCCTGCGCGTCCGCGAGGTCCGTGCTGAACGTCAGCCGACCCGTCGCGCCCACCTCGGCGAGGAGCTCGGGAAGGCCCGGCTCGTAGAACGGTGCCCGGCCGGCGCGCAGCGCCTCGACCTTGCGCTCGTCGACGTCGATGCCGACCACCTCGTGGCCCAGCCGGGCCATGCAGGCGGCGTGCACCGCGCCCAGGTAGCCGCAGCCGATCACGCTGATGCGCACAAGTCCTCCTGGCAGGCGACGACGGGTGTGCCGACTCTAGCCGGACGCTCGTCGCGGCCGCCGCGCAGCGTCGAGGCGCTCTGCGTGGACGCCACCCGCCGCGTGATAGGGAGAGCCATGCCTCCGGCCGAGTCGTCTCGCGCGCGCCGGCTCCTGCGTGCCGGGCTGGCCGGGTACCTCGTCGTCGTCGCCCTGGTCACGCTCGGTCCGCAGCCGCTGGACGGCGCCACGCTCGGGATCGTCGAACGGTCCGTCGCCTGGTTGGCGCGGCTGGGCCTGCCGGTGACGTACAACGGCGTCGAGGCCGCGGCCAACGTCGCACTGTTCGTGCCGTACGGCGTGCTCGGCGGCCTGCTGGCCCGCCGGCGGCGGTGGTGGGTGGTGCTGGTGGTGGCGTCGGCGACGTCCGCCGCCATCGAGACCGCACAGCGGGCTCTGCCCACCCGCTATCCCACCCTTCAGGACTGGCTGCTGAACACGCTGGGTGCCGCGCTCGGCCTGGCGTTGCTGGCGCTCGTTCTGCGCCATAGGCGCAGGTCCGCGGCCTAGGCTGCGCTCATGACCTCGCGCGCGCCCCGCAGCGCTGCCTCGTGACCCCCACCCGGGCGCGGAGCGCCGAGTACGACGCCTTCGGCCCCTGGATCCTGCCCGTGGAGCGCGGCGACGACGTGCCGCCGCTGTTCCGGCCGTACGTCGACCTTGACGGGGCGCGGCTGGTGATGAAGATCCCCCGGTCCCTCGACCGGCGTGACGCACGCGTCGACATGGACCTGTACGACCGCCTCGTCGTGGTGCGCACCGAAGGCCTCGAGGTGCTGGTGCGCGCACCCGCAGCGCCCGGTGGGGTGGTCCGCTCCCAGGTCGCGGCGGCTGACCTGCTCGCCGCCGAGGACAGCGTCGACCTGCTGGACGGCCGGCTGCGGCTGCACGTCGCCAACGGCGCGCCGGTCGACATGCCCTACAACGGCTCGTCCCGGGCGCTGGTGCGCGACCTGCTCGCCGAGGTCCGCCAGCTGTGGCGCCCGTCCGCGGAGCCGGTCGACGCCGCTCCCGGTCCCGCGCCATGGCTCGCGCTGGACGCCCTCGGTCCGCGCGACGTCGCTCTGGTGAGCCTGCAGCGTGAGCTGGCCACCCGGGAGCCCGGCCTGCGGCTCGTCGCGACCGACACCCGCCACGTGGTGCGCGTGCGGGGCAGCGGAGCAGCGGCCACCGTCGCCCGGGCGGTCCAGGTGGCATGGCCGACCTCGGTGCAGGCGGTGGTCGTCGCCGTCGACGACACCGAGGTGGTGGTGCTGCACCGGCGCGACGCCCTCGTGCGCAGCAACCACCCCGTCCACTCGCTGGCCACCACGGTGCTGCCGCGCACCCGGTGGCTGCGGGTCGAGGTCGTCGAGCACCCGGGGTTCTGGCAGGTGCACCAGCTGCGGTTCGCACCCACGTCGATCACCCTGGACGTGCTGGCCGGCGGCCCGGTGGAGCAGGCCCTGATCAGCGTCCTCGGTTAGCCCACGGACGACGAGGGCCGGGCCCCGAACCTCGGACCCGGCCCTCGCGTCGTGCAGGGGGACTACACGCCCAGGGCGTCCTTGATGGGCCCGAGGGCGAAGTACACGATGAACAGCGCCGACGTGACCCACATCAGCGGGTGCACGACCTTCGCCTTGCCGGCCGCGATCTTCAGCACGACGAAGACGATGAAGCCCGCGCCGATGCCGGCCGTGATCGAGTAGGTGAACGGCATGATGATCATCGCGAGGAACGCCGGGATGGCGATCTCGTAGTTGCGCCAGTCGATGTTCGTCACCTGCATCACCATGAGGAAACCGACCACGACGAGCGCCGGGGCGGCCGCCTCGGACGGCACCATGTTCACCACGGGGGCGATGAACATCGCCAGCAGGAACGCGATACCGGTGACGACCGACGCGAGGCCGGTGCGCGCACCGTCGCCGACGCCGGACGCCGACTCGATGTAGCTGGTGTTGGACGAGACGCCGGCGGCGCCACCGGCAGCGGCAGCGATGGAGTCGACGATGAGGATCTGCTGGGTCTTCGGGGGGTTGCCCTCCTCGTCGAGCAGCTCGGCCTCGGCGCCGATGGCCACCATGGTGCCCATCGTGTCGAAGAAGTCCGCGAGCAGCAGCGAGAAGACCAGCAGGATCACCGCGAGGGCGCCGATCTTGCCGACCGAGCCGAACAGCGAGAAGTGCCCGAGCAGCGACAGGTCCGGCACGTCGACGACCTTGTCCGGCAGGGCCGGCACGTTGAGCTTCCAGCCGGTGACGTTCTTCTCGGCGTCGAAGGCGCCGATCTTGCCGACGACCTCGACGATCACGGCCAGAATCGTGGCGCCGACGATCGCGATGAGCAGGCCACCGCGCACCTTCTTGGTGACTAGCACCACGGCGGCGAGCAGACCGAGGACGAAGACGACCATGGGCCAGCCGGCGATGGATCCGTTCACCCCGAGCTGCACCAGCGTGCCGGAGCCGGCCCGGACGAAGCCCGCGTCGGCGAAGCCGATGAACGCGATGAACAGGCCGATGCCGACGCTGATCGCGACCTTGAGCTCGCGCGGGACCGCCTTGAACACGGCCACCCGGAAGCCGGTCAGCACCAGCACCAGGATGATCAGGCCCTCGAGGACGACGATGCCCATCGCGTCCGCCCACGTCATGTCCGGCAGCGCGGCCACCGAGTACGCGACCACGGCGTTGAGGCCGAGGCCCGCCGCCAGGGCGATCGGGAAGTTCGCGACGAGGCCCATGAGGATGGACATCACGCCGGCGACCAGGGCGGTCGCCGCGGCGATCAGGGCGAGGTTGGCGCCGGTACCGTCGCCACCGCCGAGGAAGCCACCGGTGCCGTCAGCGACGAAACCGAGGATCAGCGGGTTGAGCACGATGATGTAGCTCATCGTGAAGAAGGTGGTCAGACCGCCGCGGATCTCCGTACCGACCGTGGACCCACGCTCGGTGATGTGGAAGAAGCGGTCGACGCCATTGCGAGGCCCCTCGCTACGCGTGGGGGCGGCCTTCGTGGAGCTGGGGGACGCCATGGCGGAAGTGTGGCAGAACCGTGAGAGTCCTCGGTGCACCGGGTGAAGGGTTTACGTGGCCGTAACACACGGCCCCATGGCTAGGCTCGGACGGTGAGCGAACCGCAGCCCCTCGACGTGCCGACGGCTCCGGCCGAGACGGAGCCGACGGCTCCGGCCGAGACGGAGCCAACGGACCCCGCCGAGCCGCAGCCGGTGCGCGTCGACCTGTTCCGGGTGGCGCAGGTCGGCACGGCGGTGTGGCTCGTCGCGCTGCTGGTGACGGGCATCGTCTGGATCGCCACGGGCGCCTGGATGCCGGCCGCGGTGTGTGCGACCGGTGCCGCGCTGGGCGGCGTGATGGCCCGCTGGTCCCGCACCCACGACGACCGCGGGCGGCGCGCGCGCTGAACCGACCGGTCAGCCGCCGAGGGAGAGCACGACCTCGTCGACACGGGACGGATCGGTGAGCACCGCCTCGAGCGCCCAGCGCGAGCAGCCGGTCACCTGGGCCAGGCCGGCGCCAAGTCCCGCGCGGTGCACGGCGTGCACCTCCTCCCCCGTCACCCACCAGTCGACCGGTGTGCCGTCGACCCGCAGCTCGTCGTGCTCCCACCAGGTGGCCGGCGGGGTCCGTCCGGGGGTGGCGGCGGCCAGCAGCCGGCGGACCGGCTCCGGGACCGGCTGCCCCGCGCCCTGCGCCGCCTGGTCGTCGTCGAGGCGGCCGTCGGCCAGGTCGGAGGCCAGCGGGAGGTCGAGCGCCGCCGCCAGGGCCGCTGCCGGGCCGGGCACGGCGATCAGCGCGGCGAGGTCCGTGCGCTGCAGCCACATCGGCGAGTCCGCGACCGCGGCGTCCTGCGCGTGCACCACCGCCGCCCGGTCCGGACCGACGAGGGCGACGACGTGCTCCGGCGGCCGTCCCTCGCCGGAGACCCGGGACAGCGCCCGCCACACGGCGGCCGCCTCGCCCGGGTCCACCGGCCGGCCGGCGGGCAACGCGTCGAGCACCGCCGACCAGGCATCGAGGTCGAGATCGGCCAGCGTGGACCCGCCGAGCGCGGCCAGCGCGTCGGGCGGCAGGCCCGCGTAGACGGCGGGCATCGGTGGCAGCAGCGGCGTCCCCGGCAGGCCGAAAACCCCGAACCGGCGGGTCAGCCACCAGGCCGTGTAGGAGGCGCAGCGACCGTGGGCGTCCCGCACCGGCTCCACGAGCGCCGACCGGTGCTCCGTGACGACGGCCGCGAGCGCCTCCGGCCAGGACTCGTCCAGCACGGCGTCGAGGTCGGCGACCGCCCGCAGCTCGCCCAGCCACGCGCCGGTGCCGAGACGCTCGGCCACGTGCTCCAGGTACTCCGGCCAGCCGTCCAGCCAGTCGGTGACCGCCGGTCCGGCCGGCCGTCCCGCAGGGGGCTCGTCATCCGGGTCGGCGACGACGTCGTCCACCCGGACCTCCACCAGACCGGCCCGCACACCGACCGCCCGCAGGGTGTCCGGCCCCCAACGGTCCACCACCTCGACCGCGACCGGGGGCAGGATCCGCCCGTCGAACAGCCGCTCGGCGAGCGTGCCCGGCAGCAGCAGGCCGTGCGCTGGCAGCACCTCGCCGTCGGCCGCGGGCAGAGGCAGCTCGCCGAGCCAGGCGGGCAGCCGCTCGGCCTGGGCGGGCGTCAGTCGGGAGACGAGGTCCAGCACCGCGTCGGCCACGCCGCCCGCCGCGCCGGGGTCGGGCTGGTCGTCGTCGGGCTGCTCGTCGTCGGGCTGCTCGTCGTCGGGCTGCTCGTCGTCGGGCTGCTCGTCGATGTCCCACCCGCGCGCGCCCTCGTCGGCGGTGAGCACGGCGGCGCGGACGGCGTCGTGCGCCAGCAGCCCGGCCGCGTCGCCGCGGGTCGCACCGAGGCGCTCGGCCAAAGCGCCGACGGTGCCCGCCGCCACCACGCGCACGCCCCAGGCCGCCAGTCGCGCCGCCGTGGCCGGCGCCAGGTCGAGGTCGTCGTCCAACAGCACGGCGCCGCGCGCGCCGCGCACGACGCGCCCGTCCGCCAACGGCACCGGCAGGGCGTCCAGGGCTTCGCGCGTGTTCGGTTCGTCCGCCGCGGACGCGAGCGCCCGGTACACGTCGGCGCCGAGGTTCACCGGCGGCAGCCCTTCCACCAGGTCGGCGAGCGCGAGCGCGCCCACCCCCACCACGCGGGCCTGGGCGGCGAACCGGGGCGGCACCTCGACGAGCCCCGGCACCAGCCCGGCGAGCGCGGCCAGCGCAGCGCCGGGCAGCGCCGTGTCCAGGGCCACCGTGCGCTCCGGGGCCAGCAACCCGTCGGGGCCGCGCAGCAGCGGGACGTGTGCCAGGGCGCGGACCACCCGCTCGTGCAGAGCCGCGTCGAGCGCGCCCGCCGGCAACCCGATCGGGACCAGGGCCAGCGGTTCGCCGTCGGCGGCGGCCAGCTGCTGCGCCAGCGCGGCGTAGGCGTCAGCGGCGTGGTCGAGCAGGGCATCGGTGAGCGCGCCGGCCGCCACGTGCCGTCGCGTCGGGTCCAGCGGGAAGGTCGCGACGAGCAGCGCCGGCAGCGTCAGCGGGTCGTCCGTCGGGGTCGGCGCGTGCACCACCCGCGGCCAGTCGACGCCGCCGCGCGGCACCGCCCAGGTGACCGCCCAGTCCAGCGCGGAGCGCTCCTCGACCGGCCGATCCGCCAACAACGCGGTCGGCAGGCGACCGGTGGCGGTCCCGGTCTCCCACCGCTCGGCGACATCGGCGATGCGCCGCACCCGCTCCGGCGTCTCGACGACCACCTCCACCAGGGCAGGCAGCGCGAGCAGCAGCGGGTCGCCGACTGCGGCCAGCAGTGCCGCCACCTCGTCGGCGGCCACCTCGTCGCGCAGCGTGAGCACGACGACCGTGTCGTACCCGGTGGGTGGGCGGCCCTGGGCGGCGAAGGGCAGCCGCAGGGCCGGCAGCGACCCGTCGCGACGCGTGACCTCGTCGCGCAGCGCGGCGTCCGGCTCCGCCGCGAGCAGAGCCGCGGTGTCGGCCAGCGAGAACCGCACCCCGCCCGTGGTGGACAGCACGACGACCTCGTCGGCCACCGCCCGCACGGCGGCGAAGCCGACCCCGAACCGGCCGACGCTGCGGCCCTCCCGTTTGGCGCATCGACGCCAACGACGCCACGCCGGCCGCGTCCAGGGGCACGCCGGTGTTGGCGGCGACCAGCACGGGCACGCCGTCCTCGTGGGTCAGGCGCAGCAGCAGACGACCTGGCACGCCGGCGCGGGCGGCCGCGTCGGCGGCGTTCTGCGCCAGCTCGACGATCACGCGGTCGCGGTAGTACCCGCGGGCGTGGTCCTCCTCGGTGTTCGCGTCCTCGCGCAGCCGCGGGGGCGATGCGCGCCACGTCCCCAGCACGCCGGCCCGCAGGCCGGCGGCGCCGAAGACGTCGGCGGTCACGGCTCGGGCGGGGGCGCCGGGATCGTCTCGTCGTCAGGCTCGGCGACGTCGCCGATCACGACGACCTCCTCGGCGTCCGCGACGTCGTCCGGCAGCGCGACCTCGTCCAGCACGACGACCGCGTCCGGCTCCACGACCTCGGGCTCCACGACCTCGTCCGGCTCCACGACCTCGGCGGCGGGCGCCTCGTCGGGCGCAGCCGGCGCGGCCGCGACCAGCTCGAGCGCCGTCTCGTCGATCAGCGGGTCCGGCGCCGGCCACTCGCTCGGCAGGGCGAGCTCGGTCTCCGAGTGCGCGCCGCAGCCGTGGTCGAGGCTGACCACGGTGCCGTCGTCCGGCGACCACTCGTTGGCGCACACCCCGAACACCTGGCCGAGCGAGCCCTGCAGCGGGACCAGGAACCCGCACGTCGCGCACGCCGCGGCGGACGCCAGCGACCCGGCCGACGTGGGGCCACGGGTGCCGCGGTACCAGCGCTGCGCGGCCTCCTCGCGACCGACCGGCGAGAGCACGCGGGCCCGCGCCAGCGCAAGCTCCTCGATGGCCACGTCGTCCAGCTCGTCGTCGCCGGTGGGACGCCAGCCCGGCACCAGCCGGGGGTCGTCCGGCCGGAACGGCAGCACGTCGCCGGGGCCGATGTCGCCGGGCCGCAGCCGATCGGCCCACGGCAGCCACGGCTTGGCGCGGATCGCGTCGGGGCCGGGCAGCAGCGAGATCTCGCACACCGTGGCCACGCGGCCGCGGGGCACCCGCGCCACCGTGACGGCCCACTCCCAGCCGCGGTAGCCGCGGGCGGTGCTGGCGAAACGGTGGGTCACCAGGCGCTCGTCCTCGTGCACGATCCCGAGGTGCTCGCCGACCTCCCCCGGGTCGTCGGCCAGCGCGACGGCCACCTCGCGGGCGAGGTCGACCGCACGGTCGAGGACGGCATCCTTCATCTCAGGCCTCGAAGTCGTCGGCGACGGCCCGCAGCAGGCTGGCGTACTTCACGGCACGCTCCCGCTCGGGATAGCGGCCGCGACGCAGGTCGTTGCCCACCTTGTCGAGCATCTTGATCAGGTCCTCGATGACGACCGCCATCTCCTCCGCGGTCCGGCGCTTGGCCTTGACCACCGAGGGCACCGGCTCGAGCAGCGTGACGGACAGGGCCTGCGGGCCGCGGCGACCGTCGGCGACGCCGAAGTCCACCTTGGCGCCGGGCTTGGGGGCGGTGACGCCCGCGGGCAGCGCCGAGGCGTGCAGGAAGACCTCGCCACCGTCGTCGCTGGCGATGAAGCCGAAACCACGCTCGGCGTCGAACCACTTGACCTTGCCGGTCGGCACGGCGCACCCCTCTCCGAGGACAGATGGCATCAGGTTACCGGGCGCAGCGCAGCGGTTTCTCGCCGGAGCCCGATTTTCGGCGACGTCAGGCGGCGATGGCCCCGGGGGCCGGCCACGTGGCGGCCGGCGGCTAGACCCCGTCGTCCGGCCGGGTCACCTGGCTTCGTCCCCGGTGCGCGGGTGCGGCAGGTGAGCCAGATGGGTAGGGGGCGGTTCGACGAGCTCCGCGTACTCCGGGTGGTGATGCAGGAACATCCGCACGGAGGTGCAGACCGCCACCACCCGCAGCCCGCGCTCGCGGACGCTGTCCAAGGCTGTGCGCACCAGCTGATCGGCCACGCCGCCGCCCTCGTAGGCCCGGTCGACCTCGGTGTGGGTGAACACGATCACCGTGTCGGCGCGCTGGTAGCGCGCGTGCCCCACGAGGGTGCCGTCGGGCAGGCGCGCCTCGAACCGATGTTCGGGGGGAGCGTCGGCGACCGTGACGGTGACCTGGTTCATCTTTCGATGGTGCGCTGCGTTCCGCGATACCGCGCGCGGCCACGTCACGCCGCGATCGGATGGACCGCTGACCAGGTCCCGGACGCCGGGTGCGTATCGTGGTGCGGATGGCCACCTTCACCGGCTACTTGCGTGCGCTCAGCGACGACGACCTCGTCGCACTCCTCATGCTCCGCCCTGACCTGGCAGCTCCGGCTCCGGCCGGGCTGTCCTCCCTCGCCGCCCGGGCCACGTCCCGGTCGAGCCTCGAACGCGCCCTGGCGGGTGTCGACGCCGCGGTGCTCCAGGTGCTGGAGGCCGTCGTCGCGCTGGAGCCGGACGGGGCGCCGACCCCGGATGCCGTCACGGCGGCGATCGCCGGACCGGACGCCTCGACCGGCGAGCCACCCGACCAGGTCGTCGTGCGGCTCGCGCTGGACGACGCCGTAGCCCGGGCACTGCTCCGGCCCGACGCCGGCCGCCTGCACGCCGCGCCGGGCCTCGCGGAGGTGCTCGGTCCGCACCCCGCAGGGCTGGCCGCCCCCCGTCGCACCGCACGCCGGGACGAGGGCCCCGGCCGACCGGACGACCGTCGGCCCCACACCCCGGCACGTGACCTGGCGGCCGTCGCCGTGCCGCCCGACGGGCACGCACCCCGCGACGCCCGGCCCCATGACCTGCGAGCCGGTGACGTACCGCCCCGCGGCGTGCTGCCCGACGACATCCCGGCCGGCGCTCGGTCGGTGCTCGAGGCGTTGACCTGGGGACCACCGGTCGGCGCGCTGCCGTCGGCCGGGTCGTCCGCCGCGCGACCCGTCGCCTGGCTCGTCACCCGGGGCCTGCTGGAGCGCGACGCACCGGGCCGCGTGGTGCTGCCGCGCGCCGTGGCGCTGACGCTGCGCCAGGGCCGCACCCACCGTGGTGTCGCCCGGCCGCCGGACCTCGCCGACGCCCCGGTGCGCCCCGCACGCGTGGTGGACGCCGAGTCGGTGGCGGCGGCCGAGCGCGTGGTCCGCCTGGTGGCGCGGCTCATCGAGTCGTGGGGACAGGCGCCGCCCGCCGTGCTGCGGGCCGGCGGCCTCGGCGTGCGCGACCTGCGGCGGCTGTCCCGTGACCTGGAGACCGACGACGCCGAGGCGACGTTCGTCGCCGAGCTCGCGGTCGCCGCGGGGCTCGCGGTCGACGACGGCGAGGAGCACCCCTCCTTCGTCCCGACCGACGAGGCCGACGCCTGGTTGCGGCGCGACGAGCCCACCCGGTGGGCCGCCCTGGCCGTCGCGTGGTTGGCCGGACCGCGGGCGCCGTGGCTGGCGGGTACCCGTGACGACCGCGGCGCGGCGCGCTCCACCCTCTCCCCCGACCTCTACCGCCGGTGGGTGCCGCGACTGCGCGCCGCCGTGCTCGCCGTGCTGGCCGGCGCACCCGAGGGTGCCGCTCCTGACGCGGACCTGGTGCTCGAGGTGCTGCGCTGGCGCGCGCCCCGGGCGGTGCCCCCGGCCGCCGCGGTCACGGCGTTGCTCGACGAGGCCGGCCGGGTCGGCGTGCTCGGCGCCGGGGCGCTGTCCCGGGCCGGGGCCGAGCTGCTGAGGCCCGACTCCGACGCGCTCCGCGTGGGTGCCGCGCTGGCGGCCGCCATGCCGGAGCCGGTCGACCGCCTCGTGCTCCAGGCCGACCTGACCGGGGTGGTGCCCGGCCGCCCGTCGCCGCAGCTGCTGGCGCTGATGGAGCGCGCGGCCCAGGTGGAGTCGCGCGGCGGCGCGGTGACGGTGCGATTCACCCCGGAGAGCGTGCGGGCCGCCCTGGACGCCGGCACCGGGGCCGACGAGCTGCTGGCTGCGCTGACCCGGCACGCGACCGGGGAGGTGCCGCAGCCCCTGGAGTACCTGGTGCGCGACGCGGCGCGGCGGCACGGCCGGCTGCGGGTCGGTGCCGCCTCGTCGTACCTGCGCACCGATGACCCCGCTCTGCTGGCCGGCCTTCCCGACGACCCGCGGCTGGCGCGGCTGGGCCTGGTGGTCCTGGCGCCGACGGTGCTGGCGGCGGCGGTGCCGGCCGCCGAGCTGCTCGAGGCGTTGCGCTCGCGGGGGATGTCGCCGGTGCTGGAGGGGCCGGACGGGTTCGTCGTGCGCACCGATGCACCGGCGCGGCGGGCCACCCCCCGCGCGGTCGAGCACGCCCGGCGCGCGGCCGCGGCGCTCACGGCCCAGGGCCCTGCGGACGGGTGGCTGTCCGCCCTCGTCACCCGGCTTCGCGCCGACGACGCCGCCGCCGAACATGCCGCCGGGGGTGCCGCGAACCCGTCTCACGTCGGCCACCTCAGCGAGGTCGGCTCCGCCGTGCACGTCGGCGCTGGCCTCGCCGACTCTCGCGGCCCCGCCGGCTCCGTGGGCCTGGCAGGCCAGGTCGGTCTGACGGGCACCGCCGCCGGTGCGCCCCCGGCGCCGGACGAGCCCGGCCTCCCGCTCGTCGGGACGACGCCCGGCGCGCCCGCCGCCGAGGCAGGAGTCACACAGCTCGGCGCGGGTGCCACTGCGGACGGCGCCGGTGACGGTGACGGCGGAACAGCGGACCCCGCCGACGCGTTGGTGCTGCTGCGCGAGGCGGTGGCCACCCGCACGGAGCTGTGGGTGGAGATAGTCGGGCCGCGTGGCACGACCGATCGCCGGCTGCTGCGACCGGTCCGCCTCGAGGGCGGCCGGCTGCGGGCGGTCGACGCGGCGCGCGAGGCGGAGCTCACGGTAGCGGTGCACCGCATCGCCTCGGTGTCACGCCAGGTCCCGGTCCTCGAGCTACCCGACCTGCTGGACCTGCCTGACCTGCTCCCCCGGCTGCAAGGAGACCCCACGTGACCGACGGCCCCCTCATCGTGCAGAGCGACAAGACGCTGCTGCTCGAGGTGGACCACGACCAGGCAGCCGCCTGCCGGCGGGCCATCGCGCCCTTCGCCGAGCTGGAGCGCGCGCCGGAGCACATGCACACCTACCGGCTGACCCCGCTCGGCCTGTGGAACGCGCGCGCCGCGGGCCACGACGCCGAGCAGGTGGTGAACACGCTGCTGGAGTTCTCCCGCTACCCCGTGCCGCACGCGCTGCTGGTCGACATCGCGGAGACGATGGCCCGCTACGGCCGACTCCAGCTCGTGGCCGACCCGGCGCACGGCCTCGTCCTGCACGCCGTCGACCGCGCGGTGCTCGTCGAGGTGCTGCGCTCGCGGCGCACCGCCGGGCTGCTGGGCGAGCGGCTGGGCCCCGAGGACGTCGTCGTGCACCCGTCCCAGCGCGGCCACCTCAAGCAGGTGCTGGTCAAGCTCGGCTGGCCCGCGGAGGACCTCGCCGGCTACGTGAACGGCGAGGCCCACCCCATCACGCTGACGCACGACTGGGCGCTGCGGCCCTACCAGGAGCACGCGATCGACGGCTTCTTCCACGGCGGGTCCGGCGTGGTCGTGCTGCCCTGCGGCGCGGGCAAGACCCTGGTCGGCGCGGGCGCGATGGCCCGCTCGTCGACGACCACGCTCATCCTGGTCACCAACACCGTCAGCGCCCGGCAGTGGCGCGACGAGCTGCTGCGCCGCACCAGCCTGACCGAGGACGAGATCGGCGAGTACTCGGGCGCCCGCAAGGAGGTCCGGCCGGTGACGATCGCCACCTACCAGGTGCTGACGACGAAGCGGAAGGGCATCTACACGCACCTCGAGCTGCTCGACGCACGCGACTGGGGGCTGATCGTCTACGACGAGGTGCACCTGCTGCCCGCGCCGGTGTTCCGGATGACCGCCGACCTGCAGGCCCGCCGCCGCCTCGGCCTGACCGCCACGCTGGTGCGCGAGGACGGCCGCGAGGACGAGGTGTTCTCCCTGATCGGGCCCAAGCGGTTCGATGCGCCGTGGAAGGACATCGAGGCGCAGGGCTGGATCGCGCCCGCGGAGTGCGTCGAGGTGCGTCTCACCCTGCCCGACGACGCACGGATGGCCTACGCCACCGCGGAGCCGGAGGAGCGGTACCGGCTGGCGGCGAGCGCGCCGGGCAAGCTCCAGGTGGTGGAGCGGATCGTCGCCCGGCACGCGGGTGAGCCCACGCTGGTCATCGGCCAGTACCTCGACCAGCTGCACGAGCTGGCGGAGCACCTGGACGCGCCACTGATCACCGGCGAGACCACGATCCGCGAGCGGCAACGGCTGTACGACGCGTTCCGCGCCGGGACGGTACCGACGCTCGTCGTCTCGAAGGTGGCGAACTTCTCGATCGACCTGCCGGAGGCGTCCGTCGCCGTGCAGGTGTCGGGCTCGTTCGGCTCCCGGCAGGAGGAGGCGCAGCGGCTGGGCCGCATCATGCGACCCAAGGGCGACGGGCGCACCGCGCACTTCTACGCCGTGATCGCCCGCGACACCGTGGACCAGGACTTCGCCGCGCACCGCCAGCGCTTCCTCGCCGAGCAGGGGTACTCGTACACGATCGTCGACGCGGAGGACCTGGACCCGCACCCCTCGCCGCCGTCGGCGTGAAGGTCCGCGGCGACCGGCGCCTCGTTGCGGCAGCGCGGCGAGGACGACAGGATCAAGCCGTGCACATCCCCCGGGCAGCGCGGCTCGTCACGACGGTGGCCCTCGTCGCCGCGTTCACGCTGGTCCCGGCCGCGGCGCTCGCCTACGACCCGCCGACGCTGACGGGTGAGCTGACCGACGTCGCGGGGGTGCTGAGCACCGGTGAGAAGAGCTCGGTCCAGTCCGCGCTCGACCGGTTGGCCGCCGACACCCGCTACCAGCTCTACGTGGTCTACGTCGGCACGTTCACCGGCGCCGACTCGGCCGAGGCCTGGACGACGACGACCGCGCAGCAGTCCGGCCTCGGTGCGGACGACTTCGTGCTCGCCGTGGCCGTGGACGCCCGGCGGTACTGGCTGGCGCCCACCGAGACGGACACCGTGACGGCCGACGAGGCCGCCGCGGTGGCCGCCGCCGTGGAGGACGACCTCCGGGCCGGCGACTGGGCGCAAGCGGCGATCACCGCGGCGGACGGCATCCGCGAGGCGGCCGGCGAGGGGTCGTCGGGATCAGGATCGGGCTCCGGGTCGACCGGCGCCGGCTCATCGGGCGGGTCCGGCGGGGCGTCGGCGGGTCTCCTCGTCGGCCTGCTCGCGCTCGTCGCCGCCCTGGTCGCGGTGATCGTGCTGGCGGCACGCCGGGCGGGGCGTCGCGGCAGGGCGGGTGCGCTCGCGGACAGCGCCGGCGCCGGGCGCGCGGTCGACCCGTACGCCGCCATGCCCACTGCGGAGCTGGACTCCCGCTCGTCGTCCGCGCTGGTGGCGATGGACGACGCGCTGCGCGCCTCCGAGCAGGAGCTGGGCTTCGCCCAGGCGCAGTTCGGCGACGCCGCGACCACGGAGTTCACCGCCACGCTGGCGCAGGGCAAGACCAAGATCACCGAGGCGTTCCGGCTGCGTCAGAGGCTCGACGACGCGGAGCCGGACACCGAGGCGGACGTGCGGGCCACCGCGACGGCGATCCTGCGGATCTGCGACGAGGTGGACGCGGGCCTGGACGCGCAGAAGGCGGCGTTCGACGAGCTGCGCGCCCTCGAGGACCACGTCGAGCAGGCGCTGGACGCGCACGAGCGGGCCGCGCTGGACCTACGGACCCGGATCGACCCCGCACGCGCCACGATGGCCGTGCTGGCCGCCACCTACCCGCCGACAGCGCTGGCCTCCGTGACGCACAACGCCGACCAGGCCGCCCAGCTGCTCGACGAGGTCGACCGGACCGTGGGCGCGGGCCGCGAGGCCGCCGGCGGGGGCCAGCGTGGTCAGGCGGTCGGGTACTCCCGGGCGGCCGAGACCGCGCTCGCCCAGGTCGGCACACTGCTGGCCGCGGTGGACGGCGCCGGTGCCGAGCTGGCCGGAGCCGCGGCGCACCTGGACGCCGGGATGGCGTCGATCACCGCCGACCTGTCCGACGCCGCCCGGCTGGCCCCCGGCGACCCGGCCGTGGTGCCCGCGGTGACCGCGGCCGGCCAGGCGGTGACCGAGGCCACCACGGCGCGCACCGGCACCGGCGACCCGCTCGCCGCGCTGCGCACCCTGGCGCAGGCCGAGGCCGCGCTGGACGCCGCGCTGGTGCCGATGCGCGCCCGCGAGGAGGCGCTGCGCCGCGCACAGGGCCTGCTCGCGCAGGCGCTCGGCCGTCTCGACTCGGCGCTGCGTGCCACCGGCGACTACCTCGACACGCGCCGCGGCGCCGTCGGCCCGGAGGCGCGCACCCGGCTGGCGGAGGCCCAACGGCTGCGCCAGCAGGCCCAGGACCAGGGCGCCACCGACCCGCAGGCGGCGCTGGCCACCGCCCAGCAGGCCGAGCAGCTCGTCGGGCAGGCGTCCCGCCTGGCGCAGGACGACGTCGCGCGCGACGACGCCGCCCGCCGTGGCCCGGGCACCGGTGGCGGCGGCGGCAGCAGCAACGTCGGCGGCATGGTGCTCGGGGGGATCCTGCTCGACTCGCTGCTGCGCGGCGGCGGCGGCTGGGGCGGTGGCTCGCGCGGCGGCATGTTCGGCGGCGGCGGTGGACGCAGCAGCGGCGGGTTCGGCGGCGGCGGGTTCGGCGGCGGCGGGTTCGGCGGCGGCGGACGCAGCAGCGGCGGCGGCGGACGCAGCGGCGGCGGTGGCTTCCGGGGCGGTGGCCGCGGAGGCGGGTTCTGACCGCTCGGTCCGCCTCTTCTCGACGCAGGCCCCGCGGTTCGTAGGCAGGCTCACAGGTAGTCGCACACGCAGAGAGGGACGAACGATGACCGAGAAGCAGTCCATCTTCGGACGGATCGCACAGCTGGCACGCGCGAACGTCAACGCGTTGATCGACCAGGCCGAGGACCCGGCGAAGATGCTCGACCAGCTGGTCCGCGACTACACCGGCTCCATCGCGGACGCCGAGAAGGCGATCGCGCAGTCCATCGGCAACCTGCGGCTCGCCGAGCAGGACTACAACTCGGACGTCTCGGCCGCCGGGGAGTGGGGCCGCAAGGCGCTCGCCGCCTCGTCGCGGGCCGACCAGCTCCGCGCCGGCGGCGACGTCGCGGGCGCCGAGAAGTTCGACGCGCTGGCCAAGATCGCGCTCGGCAAGCAGATCAGCGCGGAGAACGAGGTGCGCGAGGCCGAGCCGCTCATCGCCTCGCAGCGCGAGACCGTCGAGAAGCTGAAGTCCGGCCTGACGATGATGAAGGACAAGCTCGGCGAGCTGAAGTCGCGCCGCGACTCCCTGGTCGCCCGGCAGAAGTCCGCGCAGGCGCAGCGCCAGGTGCAGGACGCGATCGGCTCGATCAACGTGCTCGACCCGACCAGCGAGCTGTCGCGGTTCGAGGACCGGGTGCGTCGCGAGGAGGCGTACGCGCAGGGCCAGGCCGAGCTGGCGGCGACCAGCCTGAACTCACAGTTCGCCGAGCTGGAGCAGTCGGACACCCAGGTCGAGGTGGACGCGCGGCTCGCGGCCCTCAAGGCCGGCGACGCCCCGAAGCAGCTGGGCGCCACACCGGTGACCGCGGCGATCGAGGCCGCGCCCACGTCCGACGCCGCACCGGACGCCACCGCCTGGGGCACCCGGCCGTAGCCCCCGGCGCCGGCCGCCTTACGCCGAGACGCAGGTGTCCTCGTCGGCGCGGGTGCGGACCAGCTCGGAGAACCGCTGCGCGAGGCCGCGGGCCAGCGAGGTCACCTGCTCCTCGCGCGCGGCGAGGTCGGTGACGAGATCGAGCTCGTCCACGTCGTCGCGGCCGGCGGCCCAGGCCGCGACCGTGGCGGGCGACACCTCGGGGTGGAACTGCACGCCCCACGCCGAGCCGATGCGGAAGGCCTGGTAGGGGTACATCGCCGACGATGCCAGCCACACGGCGCCGCTCGGCAGGTCCACCACGGCGTCGTCGTGCCACGTGACCTGCGGGGTGATGCGACCGGCCAGCAGCGGGCCGACGAGCGCGTCGGCGGCGGCGTCCGGACGCCAGCGGAGGTCGACCACGCCGATCTCCGGCCCGGGGGGCGCCGCTACCTGGACCCGCCCACCGCGCGCCACCGCGAGCAGCTGGGCGCCCAGGCAGATGCCCAGCGTCGGCACACCGGTGCGGCTCGTCTCGGCCAGCAGCGCACGCACGGCCGGCAACCAGGGCGCCTCGGCGTCCGAGTGCGCGGTCATCTCGCCACCCAGCACCAGCAGGCCGTGACCCACCTCGGCGAGGCTCGGCACCGGCTCGCCCTGGTCCAGCCGCACCAGGCGGACCGGCACGTCGAGCCACTGCGCGAACCGGTCGAGCCCGACGTCGGGGGAGCTCTGCAGCACGGTGAGCCGGGTCTCGGCGCGCGCGGAACCGTCCTGGACATGTGTCATGGAGCCGCACGCTACAACGCCGGGCGGGGCCGATGACAAACCGTGGTCGCATCGTGGGCGCGCTCCCAGCCGACGTTGTCAGCCGACGTTGTCAGCCGACACCCAGCGCGCACCCAGGGTTCGGCGCCATCATGGCTGCGTGACTGGTCCCTCTGCCACGCCCGAGGCACGTCTGCTCGTCGTCGACGACGAGCCCAACATCCGCGAGCTGCTCGCCACCTCCCTGCGGTTCGCGGGCTTCGACGTGCAGTCGGCGGCCGACGGGCTGTCTGCCCTGCGCCAGGCCCGCGACTTCGAGCCCGACCTCGTCGTGCTCGACGTCATGCTGCCCGACATGGACGGCTTCACCGTCACCCGCCGACTGCGCGAACGCGGCCAGTTCGTCCCCGTGCTGTTCCTCACCGCCCGCGACGACACTGCCGACAAGGTGCAGGGCCTCACCGTGGGCGGCGACGACTACGTGACCAAGCCGTTCAGCCTGGAGGAGGTCGTCGCCCGGATCCGTGCCGTGCTGCGCCGCACCCAGCACGTGGACGACGAGTCCAACGTGCTGCGCTACGCCGACCTCGAGCTGGACGACGACTCCCACGAGGTGCGCCGCGCCGGCCGTCCGGTGGACCTGTCCCCCACCGAGTTCAAGCTGCTGCGCTACCTCATGCTCAACGCCGGGCGGGTGCTGTCCAAGTCGCAGATCCTCGACCACGTGTGGCAGTACGACTGGGGCGGCGACGCGAACATCGTCGAGTCCTACATCTCCTACCTGCGCCGCAAGGTCGACCAGCTCGCCGACGCCGACGGGCGGCCGCTGCCACCGCTCATCCACACCAAGCGCGGCGTCGGCTACCTGCTGCGCGCCCAGTCGTGACTCGGGGTACCGCGCGGCTCGCCGCGCGGGTGCGGGCCCGACGGGCTGGGCTGGTCGCCGCGGTGGAACGCGTCTCGCTGCGGGGCCGGCTGGTCACGGTCATCACCGTGCTCGTCGCGGCCGGCCTGGTGCTGGCCGGGCTGACCAGCACGGCCCTGTTGCAGCGCTCGCTCGTCGCGCAGATCGACGACAAGCTCAAGACCGAGGGGCTGGTGCTGGCCAACCGGCAGGTCAGCGCCCTGATCGAGGGCTTGGGCAGCACCGCGGCGCCGAGCGACTACTACCTGCGGCTGCAGGCGGTCGGCATCGAGGTGCCGTGGGCCTCGCCGAGCGTCCTCGAGGCGCACGGCACCCCGCAGATCCCCAACCTGGATGCCGCCGGCGCGACGGCCCTGGCGGGGCAGGCCTTCACGGTGTCGTCCGACCACGCCGGATCGCGCTGGCGGGTGGTGGCGTACGCGGTCGGCACCGACGGCTCGGTGGTGGTCGCGCTGCCGCTGGCCGAGGCGAACAAGCTGACCAGCACGATGGCCGCGGTGCTGCTGCTGTCGGGCCTGGGCATCGTGCTGCTCGGCGGGCTCGCGGCGGGCTGGGCGGTGCGCCGTTCGCTGGCGCCGCTGGGCGCGATCGAGGACACCGCCGCCGCGATCGCCGCAGGCGACCTGACCCGTCGCGTGCCGACCGCGCCGGCCACCACGGAGGTCGGCCGGCTCGGCCTGGCGATCAACGGGATGCTGGCGCAGATCGAGCGTGCCTTCGCCCAGCGCAGCGCGTCGGAGGCCCGGATGCGGCGGTTCGTCGCCGACGCCTCGCACGAGCTGCGCACCCCGCTGGCCACCATCCGCGGCTACGCCGAGCTGCACCGGATGGGCGGGCTGCCCACGTCGGAGGACGTCGCGGACACCATGCGCCGCATCGAGGACTCGGCCACCCGGATGGGCTCGCTGGTCGACGACCTGCTGGTGCTGGCCCGGCTCGACGAGAGCCCGACGACCGCGCGCGAGCCGGTGGACCTCACCGTGCTCGGCGCCGACGCCGTCAGCGACCTGCGTGCCCTGGACCCCGACCGGCCGGCCCGGCTGACGTCGCTGTCCGGCGGCGAGCTGGCGCCCACGGTCGTCACCGGCGACGACGTCCGCCTGCGCCAGGTGGTGGCGAACCTCGTCGGGAACGTGGTGCGGCACACCCCCGCCGGCACACCGGTGGACGTCGCCGTGGGCGCGGACGCCGGCTCGGGCGTGCTGGAGGTGCGCGACCACGGCCCCGGCATCGACCCCGAGCACGCCGCCCGCGTCTTCGAGCGGTTCTACCGGGTGGACTCGTCACGCAACCGGGAGTCCGGCGGCGCCGGCCTGGGGCTCGCCATCGTCGCGGGCATCGTCCGAGCCCAGGGGGGCGAAGTGGCTCTGAGCCCGACCCCGGGCGGCGGCACCACGGTGCGGGTGGCGTTCCCCCTGGCCGCGCCGGAGGATCCTCGGACGCCTTCGGCTCCGCTGTGAGGCTACGATGACACGTCCTAGTTCCTGTCGGTGAGGTTCGTTCCCATGGGCGTCATTGACGCGCCGCAGTGGTTGCTCCCCGCATTCGTCCGCAGCGTCCACGCCGTCGGAGGCACCGCCGACCACGACGAGGTCGAGCGCACCGCCGAGAGCCTGCTGGAGCGCTGGAACGCACCCGAGCGTCGGTTCCACAACCTGCGGCACCTCGTCGCCGTCATCGCACGGGTGGACGAGCTGACGGAGGAGACCCACAGCCCGGACCTCGTCCGGCTGGCCGCCTGGTACCACGGCGCGGTCTTCGACGCCGCGGCCACCACCGCCGCGCAGATGCGCGGGGGCGAGGACGAGAGCGCGAGCGCCGAGGTGGCGTACCGCGAGCTGACCGCCCTCGGCGTGCCGGAGAAGGCGGCCGACCACGTGCGCCATCTCGTCCAGTGCCTCGATCGGCACCAGGCCGACCTGGCGGACCCCGACACGGCCGTGCTGTGCGACGCCGACCTGGCGATGCTCGCCGTGGAGCCGCAGCGCTACCGCACCTACGTCGAGGACCTGCGGGCCGAGTACGCGCACGTGCCGGTGCGGGACTTCCTCGAGGCGCGCCAGCGCATCCTGGCCAAGCTGCTCGCGCGGCGCAAGCTCTTCGTCAGCCCGCTGTCGGAAGGCTGGGAGGAGCCGGCCCGGCAGAACCTCGCCGCTGAGCTGGCCCGCGTCACCAAGGAGCTGACGCGCGTCGAGCCGGCGGCCGCGACGACGACCGGTTCGGTGGAGACGGCGACCGCTGCGCCCGGGACGGCCCCCGCGGCGGGTACCGCAGCGCTGTCCTGACCGCACCGCGGTCCTGACCGCACCGCTGTCCTGACGGCACCGCTCAGCGAGCCGCCCACAGCCCGGGCGACCGCTTCCGGATCCCTCGTCTGCGGCCGGGATCCCCGCGCTTGCGCGCGCCGACCTAGCGTCGTGGCTGGTCACCGCCCTGCGCCGGCACTCCCCGGCCCGGTGCCCGCAGGAGGATCCGATGAGCCATTTCGAGGTCGACGCCGCCCAGCTCGCCCAGGCGGCCGCCGCCGTGCGGACGCGCGGCCAGACGATCCAGTCCGAGGTCGCCGCGATGCACCGTCAGCTCGCCGACCTGCAGGCGGTGTGGCGGGGCGCAGCGGCCGGCGCCTTCGCGGGTGTCGTCGCCGACTGGTCGGCCACCCAGGCGAGGGTCGAGCAGTCGCTGGGGCAGATCAGCGCCGCGATGCAGGCCGCCTCCGCGGCGTACACCGAGGCGGAGGCGGCCGCGTCACGGCTGTTCGCCCACTGACGGGGGCGTCGCCGGCCGGCCGCCGGTGACCGGCCGGCCGCGCCTACCCTGGGCCGGTGACCGTGCTGATCGACCCGCCGCTGTGGCCGCGGCACGGCACGGTGTGGGGGCACCTGGTCAGCGACACGTCGTACGCCGAGCTGCACGCCTTCGCCGAACGGGCCGGCCTGCCGCGGCGCGCGTTCGACCGCGACCACTACGACGTGCCCGACGAGCGCTACGCGGCACTCGTCGGGCTCGGCGCAGTCCCGGTGTCCACGCGGGAGCTGGTGCGGCGGCTCCGTGCGTCGGGCCTGCGGGTTCCTGCCCGGGACCGCCGCGCCACCCCCACGGGCTGACGCGCCCCGGCCGACCCTGGGTGGCAGCCTCGGCGCCGTCGCCCGTACCTTCATCCGCCCGGCAACCCGCTCGGCGGTAGCGGGCGGACCCCGTCCCGGGGTTACCGTGGCGACGCAGGCCTTCGCAGCGCCGCCGGCCTCGCCCGAGGAGGATCCGATGAACCCCGATCCGTTCCAGCTCGACAACTCGATCAGCACGCCGGTGCTCGTGGGCGCCATCGTCGTGTACGTCGCGATGTTCGCGTTCGGCGTGTACGTGTACTGCCGGGTGGCCCGCAAGGCCGGCTACTCGCCGTGGGCGGGGCTGTGGCTGCTCGTCCCGGTGGCGAACCTCGTGGTGATGCTGATCTTCGCGTTCTCGGAGTGGCCGATCGAACGCGAGGTCAAGGCGTTGCGCGCGCAGATGCAGCGGTCCGACGCCGGGCATGCCCGGTTCGGGACGACCCCCGAGTTCGGGTCGCTCGGCGGCCTGCCCGGCCAGGCTCCGCCAGCCTTCGGGGCTGCCCCCGCCGGCTACGGGACCCCCGGCTACGGAGCCCCGGGCCCTGGGACCGCTACCCCGCCCCCCCACTCCGGCATCGCCCCCGACCCGTTCAACGCCCCGCCGAGCCAGCAGTAGCGCCGGGCGCGTGCCGTAGACCGGAGCCGGCCGGCACGCCCGGAGTGGTCACGACGTCGAAGGGGCCGGCCACCCGCAGGTGACCGGCCCCTTCGTCGACTCGCCCTCACGGGCGACTCGCCCTCACGGGCGGGCAGGGTGGTGGATCAGTAGTCCATGCCGCCCATGCCGCCGTCGCCGCCGCCCGAAGGTGCGGACTTCTCCGGCTTGTCCGCCACCACGGCCTCCGTGGTGAGGAACAGGGCCGCGATCGACGCCGCGTTCTGCAGCGCCGAGCGGGTGACCTTGACCGGGTCGGCAACGCCGGCCGCGAGCAGGTCCTCGTACACGTCGGTCGCAGCGTTCAGGCCGTGGCCGACCGGGAGGTTGCGCACCTTCTCCACCACGACGCCACCCTCGTAGCCCGCGTTGACCGCGATCTGCTTGAGCGGAGCCTCGATGGCCACCTTGACGATGTTCGCGCCGGTCGCCTCGTCACCCTTGAGGTCGAGCAGCTCGAACGCCGTCTTGCCGGCCTGGATGAGCGCAACGCCGCCACCGGCGACGATGCCCTCCTCGACGGCCGCCTTGGCGTTGCGCACCGCGTCCTCGATGCGGTGCTTGCGCTCCTTGAGCTCCACCTCGGTGGCCGCCCCCGCCTTGATGACGGCGACGCCGCCGGCGAGCTTGGCGAGGCGCTCCTGGAGCTTCTCGCGGTCGTAGTCCGAGTCGGAGTTCTCGATCTCGGCGCGGATCTGGGTGACCCGGCCCTGGATCTGGGCCGGGTCGCCGGCGCCCTCGACGATCGTCGTGTCGTCCTTCGTCACGACGATCTTGCGGGCCTGGCCGAGCACCTCGAGGCCGACGGTGTCGAGCTTGAGGCCGACGGTCTCGGAGACCACCTGGCCACCGGTGAGGATGGCCATGTCCTGCAGCATCGCCTTGCGGCGGTCGCCGAAGCCCGGTGCCTTGACGGCGACGGACTTGAACGTGCCGCGGATCTTGTTGACGACGAGCGTGGCCAGGGCCTCGCCCTCGACATCCTCGGACACGATGAACAGCGGCTTGCCGGCCTGGATGACCTTCTCCAGCAGCGGCAGCAGGTCCTTGACGTTGGAGATCTTCGACTCGACGAGCAGGACGTACGCGTCCTCCAGGATGGCCTCCTGGCGCTCCGGGTCGGTGACGAAGTACGCCGACAGGAAGCCCTTGTCGAACCGCATGCCCTCGGTGAGCTCGAGCTCGAGGCCCAGGGCGTTGGACTCCTCGACGGTGATCACGCCCTCCTTGCCGACCTTGTCCAGCGCCTCGGCGATGAGGTCGCCGATCGCCTGGTCGCCGGCCGAGATCGCGGCGGTGGCGGCAATCTCCGCCTTCGTCTCGACCTCCTTGGCCTGCAGGAGCAGCTGGGCGGTGACCGCCTCGACGGCCTTCTCGATGCCGCGCTTGAGCGCGATCGGGTTGGCGCCGGCGGCGACGTTGCGCAGGCCCTCGCGCACCAGCGCCTGGGCGAGCACGGTGGCCGTGGTGGTGCCGTCGCCAGCGACGTCGTCCGTCTTCTTGGCGACCTCCTTGACGAGCTCGGCGCCGATGCGCTCGAACGGGTCCTCGAGGTCGATCTCCTTGGCGATGGACACGCCGTCGTTGGTGATGGTCGGCGCGCCCCACTTCTTGTCGAGCACGACGTTGCGGCCCTTCGGGCCGAGGGTGACCTTGACGGTGTCGGCGAGGACGTTCAGCCCGCGCTCCATGCTCCGCCGGGCCTCCTCGTCGAAGGCGATGATCTTGGCCATGGGGCTATCGATCCTTCTCTGGGGTTGCGTGGCTGACCGTTCGGTGCCCGCGACGGACGGGACGACACCCGCGGTCATGTCCCGCGTGCGCCGACCCTCACCTGACGGTCGGGTACTTCTGTCACTCTCCACCGGAGAGTGCTAGGTCAATGGTTAGCACTCGGACCCGGAGAGTGCAAGGCGATCCGCCGCACGCGAACGCCCCGCCGACGCCCCTGACGGGGTGCACGGCGCCACCGCTGGTGAGGTGGGGTGGTCGGCGCGCGGCGCCTCGGCAGGTCAGGCGGCGGGGTCGGTCCGCAGCACCACGGTGATCGCGGCACCCGCGTCGATGGGGGACATCACGTAGGTGGTGACCCCGATCGTCGTGCCGACGAGCTCGGCGGTGCTGCGCAGGTCCTCGGTGGCGTAGAACACCGTGGAGGCCACCGGCGTCTTGCCGGAGAAGTTGCCCGCCTCCACCGAGGTGAACCCGGCGGTCGTGAGCTTGGTGACCGTCCGGGTGGCCAGGCCGCTGATGCCGGCGCCGTTGAGCACCGAGACCGGGGCCGCGAGGTCCGCAGGGGGCGCCTCCGGGGTGGTCTCCACGGCTGCCGGCGGCGTCTCGGCCGTCGTCTCGGTCGGGACGACGTCCGCCGGGGTGGTCGACGCCGTCGTGGTGGTCGTGCGGGGGGTGGGGTCGTCACCGCCGCCGGGCAGATGGAAACCGCCGTTGGCGTACACGGTCACCGCGCCCCAGGCCAGCGCGGGGACCAGCACCAGCACCGCGAGGAACGGCCACCACCGGCTCCACGCCGACCGCGGGGCTCGGTGCACACCTCGGGGCGTGTCCGGTCCTGGGGACGCGTCGAACTCGTCAGTGGGGTACGGGTAGGCAGCCTTGCTCACGGCGGCAAGGCTAGTGGGTGCCGCCGTGGATCAGGACTCGACGCCCAGGCGGCGCGCCGTGCGCGCCCGTTGGCGCGAGGCGCGCATCCGGCGCAGCCGCTTGACCAGCATCGGGTCGTGGGCGAGGGCGGCCGGGTCGTCGATCAGGGCGTTGAGCACCTGGTAGTACCGGGTGGCCGACATGTCGAACAGCTCGCGGATCGCCTGCTCCTTGGCGCCGGCGTACTTCCACCACTGCCGCTCGAAGCCGAGGATCTCCTGGTCGCGCTCGGAGAGCTCGACCACCTGCCGGGTGGCGACCGGTGCTGCCGTGGCCACGTCCATGCCCGCTCCCCTCGCCCGTCCGCCCGACGAGACCGGGCGGCCTCACGGACCGGGCCCATCGTAGGACCGGAATGACACCCGTGTCATTCGCCCCGGCAGATCCCGGGCCGACGACGAACCTGAGGTTGCCGACGTCTCGAACCTGAGGTTGTGGTCGTTCTCCGGGCGAATGACGACCACAACCTCAGGTTCGACGCGCGCGGCCGCGGGGACGGGCGCCGCGACGCGTCCTCGAGGTCCGGCGCGGGTAGCGTGCGTCGTCGTGAGCCCGGCGCCCCTCGAGCAGCTCGTCGCGGCCGACTGGGCCGCCGCCCTCATGCCGGTGAGGGGGGCGATCCATGCCGCCGGCGACTTCCTGCGCGCCGAGGTGGCCGCGGGGCGCAGCTACCTGCCGGCGGGTGACGAGGTGCTGCGCGCCTTCGCCCGGCCGATGGCGCAGGTCCGCGTGCTCGTCGTCGGGCAGGACCCGTACCCCACGCCGGGCCACCCGATGGGACTGTCGTTCTCGGTGCAGCCGCAGGTGCGCCCCCTGCCGCGCTCGCTGGAGAACATCTTCCGCGAGCTGGTCGACGACGTCGGCGTGCCCCGGCCGACCACCGGCGACCTGTCACCGTGGGCGGACCGCGGCGTGATGCTGCTCAACAGGGTGCTCACCGTGCGGACCGGCGCCCCCGCGTCGCACCGCGGCAAGGGCTGGGAGGTGGTGACCGACCGGGCGATCGCCGCGCTGGTGGAGCGGGGTGGACCGCTGGTGGCCGTGCTGTGGGGCCGCGATGCGCAGTCGCTGGCCCCGGCCCTGGGCGAGGTGCCGATCGTGCGCAGCGCGCACCCGAGCCCGCTGTCCGCGCACGGCGGGTTCTTCGGATCTCGCCCGTTCTCCCAGGTCAACGCCCTGCTGGTGGCGCAGGGCGCCGAGCCGATGGACTGGTCGCTGCCGTAGGCCACCACCCCGCGTGCTGTCGCCCGGCGCTCCGCCGTCCGGTGGACGGCGTGCGGGCGGGCCGGGGTCAGCGTGGGGGCTGGGGCATGATGGCCGGATGAGTGCCGAGGTTCCCTGGAGCCGTTACGTCGCCGTCGGGGACTCGTTCAGCGAGGGTCTGTGGGACGCGCCGGACGACGACGGCCGGCTGGTCGGCTGGACCGACCGGCTCGCCGCCGGCCTGTCCGCGCGGCGGGTCGCGGCGGGCGACGCCCCCCTGGAGTACGCCAACCTCGCCATCCGCGGACGCCTGCTGCGCCCGATCGTCGTCGACCAGGTGCCGGCAGCACTCGCGCTCGAACCAGATCTGGTCAGCCTCGTCGGCGGCGGCAACGACCTGCTGCGGCCGGACGGCGACCCGAACCGGCTGGCGGGCATCCTGGAAGCGGCCGTCGTGCGGCTGCGCCGCGAGGGCATCGACGTGCTGCTGTCCACCGGCTTCGACCCCCGGCACGGGGCGATGATCCGGCGGACCCGGCCCAAGGTCGCCGTCTACAACACCGAGATCTGGTCGATCGCGCGCCGGCACGGCGCCCACGTCGTCGACATCTGGGGGATGCGCTCGCTGGTCGACGAGCGGATGTGGGCGGAGGACCGGATCCACCTCACCTCCGAGGGGCACGCCCGCGTGGCACAGGCCGCCCTGCTCGCTCTGGGCCTCGCGCCGGACGACCCCGACTGGGACGACCCCCTCGCCGCCGCGCCCGCCATCCCCCGCTCCCAGCGGGCCCGGGCCGACGCCGTCTGGCTGCGCGACCACGCGCTGCCGTGGGCCACGCGCCGGCTGCGCCGCCGCTCGTCGGGCGACAACCGCGCACCCAAGCGGCCGCTGCCCGCGCCCGTCGACGCCCACGAGGACTGACCTCTCGGAATGCGGAATGTCCCGTTCGCCGCCACCCTGGAGAGCAGCGGGCCACAGTCCGTGATCGGAAGACGAAGGGAAGAACTCATGGGTTTCCTCGGCTGGATCGTCCTCGGCCTCATCGCTGGTGCCATCGCGCGCGCCATCCTCAAGGACAACCTCCGGGGCGGCTGGCTGGCCAGCCTCGTCCTTGGCGTGATCGGTGCCCTCGTCGGTGGATGGGTGGGTTCCCAGCTCTTCAACATCGGCCTCGAGAACTTCTGGAGCATCCAGACGTGGCTCGTCGCCATCATCGGATCGATCGTCGTGCTGTGGATCTACACGGCCGTCACGGGTCGACGTCGCCGGTGAACACCTCCTGGTGAGCCCGCAGCACGCGGGTGAACCCGCGGCGGGCGTGGACGCCTGGCTGCCGTTGTGTCTAGCGCAGCGGCAGCCAGCGCTGTCCCCAGCGCCGCAGGGTTCGGCTCGTCTCGACGACGACGAGGTCGTCGACGCACTCCACGACCGCCCGGCCCACCGACGACGCCTCGAGGTCGTCGGCCGCCTCGAACCGCACCATGATCCACGGCACGCCGCGGACCACCTCCACGTGCCCGGCCTCGACGGCGGTGCGCCGACGCGCGGCCTCCTGCGCCGCCGGCAGCACGTCAGCCGGATCGACCCCGCCACGCAGCAGCCCCAGGGCCATGCGGACGCGGTAGGACGGCACGGAAGCCAGTCTGCCGTCGCTTCGACACGTGGTGGAGGACCCCATGGCGCAGGACCGCGGATCCGCAGGACTGGTACCGGAGCCCATCTCGCTCGGCGGGCTCACCGAGATCCGGGTGCACGGGGTGGGCGGCACCAGCCCTGAGTCGCTGCTGGGCGACCTCGCCCCGACGCGGGTGTCCGGCGACCGGGTGGCCGGCTTCTACCGCACGCGTGACGCCTGCGGCCGGCATCGCGAGGCCTACTCGTGGGGCGGTCTGACCTCCCTGAGCAGGACGCGGGCGCTGTGGGCCTTCCTGATGCCCTCGATGCTCGCCAACATGGCCGGCTGGATGGCGCGCCGCTGGGTGACGTCCGGGGCGCAAGAAGAGCAGGCGGAGCCCACCACCTGGCTGTTCCGCTGGCTCGCCCGGCTCGCGGCGCTGGCCCTCACGCTGAGCACGGCGGCGATGGTCTGCCTGCTCACCCTCGATCTCGTCGGCTACCAGTGCGGCGGCCAGGACGTCTGCCGGCGGGCCGGCTGGTGGTCGCGCCCGACGGACGCGCTGTTCACCGTCGACCGTCCCGGGTACCGCATCGCCCTGGGTGCTGCGGCGGCCACCCTGGTGGCGCTCGGCTTCGCGTTCCTCGCGCGGCACACCCGGTCGGCGTACGAGCGCGTCGAGCCACCCACCCCGATCGCGTCCACCGGTGAGGTGGCGCCCGGCGTGGGCGCGACGGGTGACGGGACGCCCGGCGTCGGTGCGCAGCTCATCCCGTCGTCCGACCGGTGCGCCGCCGCCCAACCCGGTGGGCTGCGCAACCCGCAGTTCTGGTCGGGCCTGCGCTGGCACGCCTTCCTGTCCCGGCTGCACCTGACCGCGGCTCTGAGCGTCGTCGCCGTCGTGCTGGCCTGGACGACGACCGCGCTGGCCCCCGGCACCGCCGCC
>Ga0302261_1000069_pt1 | contig 34470 bp, 52 predicted proteins | sample II_Fen_E2_4_FD_194561 | JGI IMG/M metagenome (GOLD analysis project Ga0302261, IMG submission 194561) | Peat permafrost microbial communities from Stordalen Mire near Abisko, Sweden - II_Fen_E2_4 | ecosystem: Environmental > Terrestrial > Soil > Wetlands > Permafrost | place: Sweden: Abisko... | reverse complement strand
GAGAGCAGGGTTCATCGAGCGCATCACACGCGATTCCCTTGGCAGTTGGGAGACGAGGCAGGCCGCATAAGGCACCGTGTAATCGATGCCCATGTGGCCTGCGTCCAACGAGTAGTATTGGCGGAAGTCAGCCGTCAATTCGCCCGCATGATGCCTTCTGGCATCAGCGAGCAGTATCAGTTTTTTGCTTCCAGCTCTCCCTTGGATGCCGTAAGGACTTCCGTGAAGAAAAGCGCGGCATCGGAGGCTTTCACGCGCCCGTTATCATCGGATATCGCCTCGTGGATTCGCGTCCAGTCGTCGCCGAACATCCTTTTTTCAAGCGCAGGAAGTTTGAGAAAATTCCCATCTCCCACGGCAGACATAAGATCGAGCGTTTCAACATCGTCCAGAACATCGCCGGGTAGCGTCACATCGATGCCCCATACGGTCACGTTCAGAGGACCGGTATGCCCATTCGCCTCTTCAATCGCTGCAAGCTTTTCCTGCTTGGTGCCGTCTGGAAGCTCTATTCCGTGCGCCTTCGCATAGCCTTCGATTTCGGGAACGGTCATGTTGGCAAGTGCTTTCATGACTACACCTCCGCGAAGTGCTCGTATGAGGTCTTGTTAGTAGCGTCTGGATAGGCGGTGATGGTGCACCCGTATCCCAATCCGTCCGAATCCTTGTACGATACGTCATCAAGAACGGTTACTTTTGCACGCGGGATCACGATGCGTTTAATAAGATGCTCGTTGACAACGATTTCAAAAACGAGTACCCATTCATCGCGCTCGTCTCCGCCATGCATCACGGAGATTGCCGGGTCTGCGACGGAAACGTATGTCCAAGTAACCGTCCCATCTGTGACGGTGCCAGTAGCGGGAAACGTCGGAACAGTTGACCCGCTAGTGCCTGCGGTCGTGACTTTGTAAAGCTTACCGTCAGCTGCAACCGTGTCGTTCAGGGAATAAGCATGCGATGCAGCCCATGCGTTCGCACTGGTAAGCACGACGTTTCCGGAACCGTAGACGAACTTGAATACATCGGATTTGTTCTCAAGGAAGGTAAGCGCCCACGTTTCGACATAGCTTTTAATCTTCGATGCGATATTGGGCGCTCCCCATGCATCGATCTGGGCGATATCAAGTTTCTGCTTGTTCTTCAAACCGTCATCGGTGACAAACCCCATGTTGGCGAATGCCGTTCCAAGTTCTGATGTGGCATCTATCGGAACAGCGGTTCCGGCAGGAGCAGCGTGTACGGAGCCGCCTGGTTTAGGCGAGCCCGTACCTACGTTTTCAGCGTTGTTATCCATTTCAACCTCATTCCGTCGTCGTTATATCGGCGACAATCTGGTATCTCGGTGTTTTGTCTGAATCGGGGAAGTAATAGAGGGAGTTGCGCGATGCGCCGGATATCCCCGGTACCGTCTTCAAGTCCTGCATCTTCGAATCGATTGCAGCGGCCATGTCATAAGCCGTTCCCTTGTCGGTCGCCCATGTCTGGATGGCAACCATCGGATGATCGACTCCGGGGTTCTCCCTCGGCCCTCCGGTACGCTCGACAGTTGCAAAAGCGAATGCACGGTCTTCTGGCGGGGAGTCGTACGCATGGAATTCGAAATTCGAGGTTATCCACGCGATGACGGCGGCTTCGATGTCTACCATCAGCCTCGCCCCGCATCGAGTGATTTCAGCAGGGTATTGTGCTTGGCGTTGGAATTACACGACATGGGATCAGTCGTTTTGACCAACGCATGAGCGCGGTTCTTTCCCGTCTGAACGTCTGCATCGTACTTTCCGGATGCCATAGAGTCGGCGCTTTCCTTTATTAGGTTTGCACGACGTAGCAGTTCTTTCTGTACTTGTGGCGAGTTGAGTATTTCCCTGGCCCCCGCGTGATTCATCTTTGCTTCGGATACGTCACCCATCGGTCTTCGTCACCTCGACTTCCATGTTCCATTCGTTCGGGGAATCCGCCCACCTGTCCGGGTTTCCGATCACGTTGCATCGGTGCCCACGGACGGTAACGTCCTTCCATGTGAGTTCGCCTGTATATGATTTCGGAAAGTAGAGCGTGTAAGCGACTACAACACCTGCCGGCCTGTTCGAATCGGATACGTTCTTCGATGACCCGATAGCCACGAGCACGTTGCTTACCACCTGGTCGGAATCAGTCCATACGGGCTTTCCGTACCTATCCGTGCCGCTCTGAACCCTGTCATGGACGGTTACGCTCTCACCATCCATCTACGACCGCCCCCGTCCAATCGTGCAGCGCGGGTCGGAGGCTTCCTACACGCTGGCGGTTGATACCCAAGGCGGTTTTCTCGGCTGAGGTCAGGTAGATGTCGCCTGTCGGATTCGCATACGTGTAAGACGCAGCGAAAGGGCCTACCGTGTTGCTGAACTGAGACATAGGAGCCTCGTCTGTGCCGGACATCATCGACCGCTTGACGACGTTGCAGCATATGGATTCCAGCAGGTTCTCATCTATTTCAGATGCCGGGATTCCCGACCGCGATAGCTTTGCCGATATGAGCGACGTTGCGTCTCCAAGCAATGTTCCAGCTTGCGTCTTTTCGGAATCCGTCAAAACACGCCAACGCTTTTCGAGATCGTCCGCAGTTGCGAAAGGCTCCATTGGAGTCCTCCTTTCTATGCGGCCCTTCCCGCCGTTTTCAGACGGGAAGGGTTACGGGCGTGCTTAGGCTGCGGGGGTGATGACTCCTGCGGGGTATCCGTTTGCGGAAACATACGTCCAGACGGCGGTTCCATCCGTGACGGTTCCGGTAGCAGGGAACGTCGGGGCCTTGGCTCCGCTTGTGCCTGCAGTCGTGCACTTGTACAGGTTCCCGTTAGCCGTGATGACGGCGTTGGCGAGATAGGCGGTTTCTGCGGCCCATTTCGTCTGCACGGCAAGGCGGGTAAGCGGGATCGCGCACTGGAAGCCGACGCGGAACACGACGCGAAGTGCGGTCATATCCTGCTGGGCAAGATTGAGAATCACCGCTCCGGCATCGTCGGTGATGACGGCTTCGGTAAGCACCTTGTAAGTGATGTCCTGGCGCACACCGCATACGAACTTCGTCCAGTCGGCCATCAGAAGCTCGGCGGTTGCGGCGTTCCATGCGCCGTTGGAAACTTCGTTGAGCGGGTAGCCATAGAGGCCGGTCGGGGTATCTCCGGGAAGCGACGTAGTATAGATCGGGTCTCCATTGGTATTGCGCAGCGCATTGAGCATCCACTGCAAGCCGGGGCGAGAAGCGAATCCGTTGATTCCAAATCCCTGCTTGGCTATCTTCTCGGCGAGCGATGCGACATCTACGCCGAGGTCTTTCCCGGTTCCATGGGCGACGGAGTTGCCCGCTGCGATGGCGGAAGGGATTATCGCCGTAGGCCAAGAATCAGGCTTATCAACGCCGAACAAAGCGGCCTGATCGACCTTCTTGCCGATGGCTTCGGCGATGCGCGGGGCAATTTCTGCGGTGAGGTCGAATGAGGAGTCAGCCATGATGTCGTCGGGGATGGGGACGATGACGGCTAGTTCCTCGGCGGTCATCGTAATTCCGCGCCATGCCTGACCGGAGGTCTGCTTCATTCCGCCTGAAGCGCCCACCCAGTAAGCATCGGGCAGGGTGTCGAGCACTGGCTGGCGCTGCTTCTTCGTGGACATACGGGCTTGCTTGGCACGGGTCAGGATAACGGAAGACTTCGGTGCATCCTGGATGATCTGGGTTACGATTTCGTCCGGCATCATCTCGTAAGGGATGTTGTCAGAGCCGATTGCACTGTTGTAATTAGGCATTTTCAATCTCCTAGTTGAGTTTGTTGGTTATCATTTCGCGCATGGGGTCGCGCTTTCCCGCTTCGCCTGCGGGACGGTATCCATCGCCTTTGACGACGGGAGCCGGATGCTTCTTGAAGTAAGGTGCGAGGGATGCGGCGTGCGCCTCTATCTCCTCTTCGGTAGAACCGGCAAGGACTTCTGCGGGGATCCCGGTTTTCTTCGAGACATCGGCTTTCCATCCGGCAATGCTCTTTTCCAGCTCGTAGGCGTTTGCTTTCGCTTCTGCCTTCGCAGCCTTCTCGTTCGCCTTCTGGATCTCGCTCTTCTCCGCTTCCTTCAGCTGCGCAAGCTCTTCAGCGGCGGTCTTGTTCTCTTTCGACCGAGCTTCCCACTTGCGGGCCTCGGCTTTCCAGTCGGTTTCTTCGGCAGTTCCGGCGTGCGTCTCTTCTGCCTTGGACTCCTGTGGCTCTGCCTGTTCCTGCTTCTCTTCTTCGGCCATTTCGTGACCCCTTTCAGCCCGTGCGGGCAATAAAAAAGACACCCGTGCGGGTGCCGTCGAGCGCATGCCTTATGCATGCCTATATGGAAAAGCGCCGTGCGGCGCTTCGATCCCTGTTATTTGCAGCCTTTCTTAGGCTTCTTTGCCACCAAAAACACCTCCTTAGCTCAGTCCGTACATCTTGCGCATAGTGGCTGATATCGAGTTTGCGTCTTTCACGCCTTCGGTCTGTTTGCGCGCTTCCCGGTACATGTCGTAATAATCAGACGGGTCGTAGCCAGATATCGAATGGTCGCTCCCCCATGCCGGAACTATCACGCAATCGCAATGAGCATGGTATTTATTGAATTCTCCGGCTGTTTCTGGACTCCAGTAGACATAACCGCGCCCGGCAAGCAGAAGGCACCATGCGCATGTAGTACGCCCGGTCGGCACTCGTGCGAACCCTGGAGACGTGCTTCCGCGCTGATACCTTTTTCTCGATTTCATGGTTCCTGCATCGACTTCATTTGCGATGTTCTCCATGATGGTATTGCGGGCATCCTGCTTGACGTATCGGTCTACCATTCCGGTAAGTGCGCCCAAAGCATCGTTCGAGTCTTCGTTCCAGAGGTCGCCGCATATATAGCGAGTCGATGCTTCTATGCTGCCTATCGGCGGAGTGGAGCCAATTATCGCAGTGTAGCCGCTTCCGATTTCTTGCGTCCTCAGCTTGTCGTACCACTCAGCGGCAAGCTGCCCCGATACCGGGCCGTACTTATCGGACAATGCGCGGCAAAACGCTATGAGCTTGTCGCGTGCGTATTCGGGATTAGATGTGTCAAGCAGTGCGAAGAAAGACTTCAACTCGTTCTGCGCCGCAAGGGAGACGGTTTGAAGCCGCTTTGCATAGTCCCATACGTCTTGGAAATCAGGCCGGTCCATTCTTCACCGCCTTGGCCTCGTTCATAAGCGAGTTGATAGTAGCAGTTGCCGATGCTTTGGTCATAGCTTTCATGATCCTGTCTCGCTGGTCTTCTGAGAAGCCAAGCTGCTCCCAGAATATATCAGACGAGAATATACCGGATTTCACATCGTCCGGGGCAACGCTGACTATCTTCGTCCACGCGTCGGCCTGTGATACGATAGATGGCATCGCCGGGTTCTTGTAACTTGGCATGACCCCCTTCTGGTCATCCGTGAGCTCGTCCATGGTCACATCTTCGATAATCGCCATCGCCATGAGCGCGATACTCCTGAGAGACGAGCCGTTGGAATCGATGAGGTTTTGCGCCTCGATGATGAGGTCTTCGTTCGCCGCGTTCATAGCTTCTGCCGAAGCCGGGTTGTCATGGATTATTCCAAGCGAGTTGACCGGGATAGACGTTTCTCCGGCAAACTGCGATGCAAGGCTGCGCAAGTAGTCGGTGTGTGGTTGCATCGACATCTGCGGAAACTGCCCCACCTTCGGCATGTTGCCGTCTTCATCGGCACCGCCTAATGCGAAGAAATTCCCGATGTATGCTTCCCATTTCGTCGTATCCGCGAAAAGACTCTCATCGGCACCGAGTACGTACCTTTGCGGTGTAGTGAAGAACTCAGACGATATCTCGGTGCGGAGAACTTCACGCACACCAGAATCAGTGATAGACATCACCGCACGGCTTATGCGCGACTTGCCCAACGGCTTGTCGAGCGATGCTTTATGCACTAGCGGTTCGATGAGAGGCCGGCCCATATCGTGGTCGAGCCTTTGTGCCGACCATGTATTTCCGTCTCTCACGAGGATTATCACCGCATCGTCTGTGTACAGGTTGATCCTGTTCGGCTGCCGCTGCTTGTCGATATCGACAATGGTTATCCCGCACTTGACGCGTTTCCTGCGGTAGTCCCACAGAACAGCACCATTCACAGCAGAATACTCGCTTATAACCACTGGAGGTTCCCCGACATCGCCTTTTGAAAGGGTCACAAACGCGCAAGAATGAATGAGTTCGCTCGTCGTCGCTTGCGATATGCCGTTCCGGAGGTTGTTCGCTTCGATTGCATCCTTGAAAACCTGGTCTGTATATCCTCCGTGGAATGTGAAGCCATCGAAACGGACGCGCGATGAAAGGTAATCGACGGCCTTAGTCGGCCATCCGACAACGGTTTCGACATCCTTGAATATCGGCGGTATGGCGATTCCGAGGCTGCGAAGCCTGTTCTTACCCTCGTAATACCTCATTCGCTTGTAATTGCGCGATAGCTTGCAATTCCATTTCTCCAGGCATTCGCCGAACATGGCGAGTTCCTCTGATGTGAGGGCATTGGATGGGCTGACAGTCGGCATATTGTATATCACAGCAACCTCACCTTTCTGTTCGGATCTCTCTTGGTAGTCATTACTCCCCAGTACGACAAACTGCATGATTCAATCGGCGTCGAATCGGCTGAATCGCTCGATCCGAGCCCCCAGCTTCCATCTTGCCCAACTTTTCGCTTGATACATCCTTTTGCAGAATCATCCAATTCTGGTTGCCCGAAATGGGTTATCGATGAGTCGTTTACGGCATTGAGTATCATCTGCGCCGATGTCGTTATGTCCTTGACGCGTGGGGACACGATTATCTTCGACGGAAATCCCCCCATCATATTCAGTTCCTCTATGAGCGATCCCGCGTAGCTCTTACCATCGATTACGACGCATGCGTAACTTCCAAGCCTGTCGTCTAGCCATTGCACTATCCATCCGATTCCGTCGCGCATTGAGCAATGGTTAACCAGTTCTACATGCGGCTTCCCTTCTTGCGGCTTTATTGCAATTGACAATGCGACAGATGCTCCGTCTGGGGAGAACTTGACTCCGTATGCTATCTTGCCGTGCGATGGCGTGTCGTCTATGCGGCATGCATCCCACTTCGACGGAGAGAACACCGATTGGCTTGCTTGGCCCGACCACCATCCAAGGCGCTCACGGGCGAACCCGTCTGCCGAAGATGTCGACATCTCCGTCATCGTGAATTCTTCAGTAAGGCGTATGCCCATCGCCGGATTCGTCTGATAGGCAAGTTCCATCCTATCCTCCGACTGAGACGGCAGATTCTCGACGCTCCATTCATGCCACGAGGTCCTATCGTCCGCTTCTCCGTCGATGACGGATTTCCTTATGCGAGGAAACACCTCGCCGGGGCTTGTCGGCCCTGGTGGCGTTCCGGTGTATATCATCTGCCGGTTGTCATTCGGCGAAGCAGAAATAGCGTACATAAGTGCTTCCAACTGCTCGTCAGTGAGCTCTTGCGCTTCATCGAGAACCATTACATCGACGGTAAAGCCACGTGCCGCGACCTTCGAACGTGCGGAGAACTCGATTTGCCCTCCGTTGTTCAGGATTATCGCTTCTTGTCCGTTCGTCTTCCTTATCGAAACGACCATATCGGCCAATTCCGGATACCGCACCGAGTCGGAAAAGAAAGATGCGAGTCGGTTGAACGCCTTCCTTGCCGTCCTCACCTCATGGGCCGTATGCAGGATGCTTTCCCCGTTTACGGTTATGCCGTACAGCTCCCGCATCTCCAGAACGGCGTTTTTTCCGTTCTGCCTGGGAACTGCAAGGCCGCATGTGGTGCATGTGAACCTGTCATCCGAGTCACGGCCCATCCAACATTCGAGAAGCATCTTCTGCCATGGGTCGGGCCGCATTCCGTACGATTCTGCGAGGTCTGCAGCATCCAACCCGTCTGTGTACGTGTATTTCGGCTCAAGCCGAATTCGAGGAAGCTGCGCTCCTCTTCGCACGGTTCCCCTGGATGACGGCAAGAGGTGTCACCTTCGCTTTCGGCTTATCCTGCGGATGGTCGTTGATACCCAGCTGCTTGTTGATTGCCCGTATCTCCGCAGATGCTTGTTTCAGCATGTTTACTTGCGGCAGGGCCTTGATATCTCCCATGTCGTTTTGGTAGACGACTTGGACTCCATCCGAATACGTCATATCGTCGTTGCATTGGTTGACTATCGCGTACCATTGGCACAGCATTTCAAGCGATGGGATATCCGACTTCGAGAAGTTGCGACCCGAAGTCAGCTCATCCCATTTAGCGGATTTGAACTTGTTGTCCGATATGGACTTCGGCTTTCTCAATCTCGTCATCGTTCACCACCCAAATAAAAAAACCGCTCTATGGCGGTTTTGATTGCTATTAGTTGTGCGTTGAATTGCGCGCGCAGTGCTTTATGACATCGATTCTCAAGCCTTGCAACGCCTCCTTTTGATAAAAAAGACATTCGGGGGGATATAGGCGCTATGCCCCCGGGATAGCCTGTGGCATTAGGGAGGGCATACCCCCAGGGTCCTCGAATGATGCCATATTAGAATGCATGTTATTTACCATTGCCGGCTTGTCGAAACGGGCTTGATCGTCCTAACCGATAGAGGCTTGTTGCCCCTTCGCTGGTTGCAGATTCGATGCGCAGGTGCGACGTTGCCACGGTCTATCGGGCTTCCACCCTTTGATACAGGAACTATCTCATCCACTTCGAAGCTCATAGGGTCACCCGCAGGCAGCGAGTAATCAATCGGCTGCCCGCATATGTGGCACGGGTCGCCCTTGGACTTGAGCCATGCCCTTATATCGCGCCGTCTCGACCCATTCGCATACCTTGGGTTCTTGGATGCCATCATTCCCCCAGTTCGCTGTTATGCCATCTGCGATAACGTCGCACTTACCACCAACGCGCACCGAATACCTTGGCGAGGAATACCGCCTTGCGCATCGCCTTCGCCATGCGGGTATGGCATTGCTTGGCGCTGTCGTTCATGTAATCGAGGTCAACGCGTACTTGCTCTTGATCCATTGCTTTCCCCTATCCGAAGAATCCACCGCAGGTGAGTATCGCCGCAGAGAACACGATGCTCGCCAGCGTCACCCTTATGTCATGGTTGCCTTGCGGCTGACCGTTATGCACGGCGGTATAGCAGATGTTGAATGCCAATATGCCTATGAACACCCATTGGGGCCATCCCATTGTCAGATTGAATTGCATTGTTTGCTCCTATCTATGTGCGGACAAAAGAAAAGCGGCATCCGTTGTGGATACCGCTGGTATTCGTTGGTGCAGACGGCGCGGGTTGGGAGAATCCGCCAGAGGAAGGAACGGATATCGCTTTGAGTGCGAAAGACCCGCGCCGTGGCTGCTGAGGAAACAGGAAAGGCGCTAGGTACATGACCCAACGCCTTATCTTGTGTTTACATCATCTCACAGATTAACCCCTAATTTACCCCTAATCATCTGCTCTCGGCAACTGCTCGCGATACTCGATAGGCATAAGGCTATAGCATTCAAGCGTTGCGACTGGATAAATCTGTTCGATTCGCTTAAATGAATATCCCGTTTCACTTGCCACTTTTTCCCACGACCATCCCACTAGGTAATGGTCTGTCATGATCTCGGTGGCGCATGGATGGCATGTCAGCTTGTTCAGCGTTTCGCGTGCCTCCCTTACCTTGTCGGAGTACTCCACATCAAGCGTCGTGAGCTTCTGCACTGCATCGGCGATACGCCCGATGTGGGATGCTATCGAGTCGTCGCCATGGAGCATGCCCGATCCCCTTCCATCAGAATCGTACGCTATGCCCTTCATCATGTCGTACGATTCCTTCTCAGCGCGGAGGTCGTTCTGCAATGCACGCATGGCGCTTATAGTGTGGCGTACCTCGTGGAGCCATTCACGCGCCTTAGATCGTCGGTACTCGTCCCATTCGTCGCTCACTCGGCTCCCTCCTTCGGCTTGGGCCATGCGCAATAATCGCTAGGTCGCACCCATAGATTCGCTTTATTTCCGTGAGCGAGGCTGCTGCACGGACATAGCCCTTTATCCGGCCCATCATCTATCATTACGTCGGTATCCCTTTCTTCGCAATCACGACAGCGGGTAATCGGGTGCTTGCGGTCTATGTCCATCGTTGCGGTGTTTATGATGTACTCGCTCATTCGGTACCTCCCCACATCTGCTCTGCGATGGAGGCGAGCCTATCCCGGTCGTACTCGTCAACGTAATCGGGTACGTCTGACATGGAGTGGATATGGGCAGATTTCAATATCTCGGCTGCCATTGTCGGCTGGTCGAGCGATCCTGCTCCTATCTCGGCCGCTGCTGTAACGATGCCGCACGTAAGTCCGCGACCGAAGATTTCAGATGATTCCTCTACGCGGGCATTCCACGTGACTACCGCTTCTTTCTCGGTATCGCACTTGGATGTTATGCACCCGCATTCCCGGCATTTGGCGATAAACCATTCAGGGCCATAGGCTCTAACCCCATCGGTCGTATATCCGGGAACAATTACCGTTTCGCCGCCGCAGTGTCCGCAAGTTTTCAATTCGGCGCTCATGCTTCCTCCTCTAGATGCCATCCGTAATCTTCCATAAATTGTTTTTCATTCATGACGTTTATGATCGGATGTTTCGTCAGCAAAGAATCGGTTTCCTTGTCAACTTCCGTGTTGGTCTTGTATTCATCGCGCCTAAAGATTTTTAGGTTGTTGAAGTCAAGTTCATCGGTAATCCACCCGTCGCAGACGGTAGACCATACACGCCAATTTCCGTTTTCGAGATGTACGTTTATCCTCGGCATTGTTCCTCCTACCAATCCGCCACTACATCCATTGCGCCGCCCGAATGGTCGATGACGATTCCTTGCCCGAATGGAGTATCAACCACTGTTCCGTATGCATAATCGCTAGGCATTGCTACCGCGACCATCCCGTTGTACGTCCCTATTCCGTCCGAGTTGTAAGTGATCGGGCTGCCCATGGTCGTATTACCGAGTTGCGACGCGCTGGTGCCCATTGCGTCGGGGTTGTAATACGTGACGCGCAGGCCGTTGTAACCTATGACACCCTGCGATTGAAACGAGCCTGCGTTTCCTGATGCCTGCACCGACGCGCAGTTTGCCGCTTGCTGCTGCGCTGCCGCTTGTTGCGCCGCCAACTCCGCCGCTTGCTGGGCCTCTATCCTCGCCACTTCACGCTGGATATCAGCCGCGTTAGCAGCCGCCTTATCCGCCGCTTGATGCGCTTTATCCAGCTGCGCATGGTATTCGTCGGCCCCGAGCGTCGGCAGTAGCGGTTTTGCTGCGAGTACAGATTCCCAGTCAATGGGTCGTGGTGCAGGAGCAAAGAGACTGCAAGCAATGCAAGCAGCAATAACAGTCCCACAGATAGCGGTTCGTTTAGCATTCATCGCTCACCCGCCTTGAAATCATCTGCAAGCAGCGAATTTGCGATGCGCTCGATTAACCCGGAAATCAGTGATGAGGTCGAACCCTCATGTTCGAATCCAAACAAGCGTGCTTTTTGATGGTCATAATTTACTCCGATGTCATTAAGAAAGCAGATCACCGTCTCGGCCTGTTCGTCCGGCGTTAACGGCTCGACCTTATGGATGGCTTTGAATCGGCGCAGTACAGCCGGGTCGAGTGATTCGGGAATATTTGTAGCAGCTAGGACAACGGACTCATTGGGCATGCTATCAAGGGCCTGCATCAAGGAGATAGCGACATTGCCAAGTTCTCTGTCCGCGCCGCTGCTTCCAGATCGCCGTTTCGATGCGACATAATCGATTTCATCCAAGAAAAGTATGCAGTTTTCGCTTGAAGCGTAGTCAAACGCTTTAACGATGTTCTTCGCTGTATTGCCCATAAGGCTATCTACAAGATGGGAGAAATCAACATAGACGAGAGGGTATCCCATCTTATAAGCGAGGTACCGCCCGAACATCGTTTTTCCAACACCCGATTGACCGGTTAGCATGGTTGAATTGATATACGAAACATCCATCTCGGCAAGGCGGATAGATACATTGCGCATCTTGTCTATATGGTCGAATAACTCACTCTCCCTGCCTGTCAAGAAATACCGGTTCGGCTTGAACGTCTCATTCACGTCTTCGACACGCAACAGACCATCGACTTTCTGCGGAAGCTCGAAGAATTGGAGCTTGCGTTTCAATTTACCAAGCTGGGCATCCCTCCATTTCATATCCTTCTGCGCCCCAGTACCCTCAAGAGCGAACTTTGCATACTGCCGCGCCATTCGAATATCGCCTTTGACAACATAATCAAGCATTAAAGATTGGTTTTGGTTCCAACTCATTTGCGCTCGCCGTCCCTCGGTTCGTAGTGGCAGAACAGCCGTCTCAAACGATTGCAGTTGTGGTAGTACGTGTGAAATACTTTTTCACCAGTTATCACGCTTTTAAATAAGCTTTCCTTGAAGTACCGGCATCTATAACCGACGCTGCAACGATTGCACGTCTCGCAAGGCGGTTTAATCATCTCCGTCAACCGCCTTATGTAATTTCCGGCTCCAATGGATCGGGTCGCCATCTTCATGCAAATGCTGATGAGCAATTAGCTGCCCGCACCTGTCGCATATCCACCATGAGCGATAGAGCTTTCTCAAGCTAACCCAGTTGATTTCATCGCCGTATATGTTTCGGTAAAACGTCTGGTTTTTATGACGGCAAAATATTCTTTTGAGTGCCATCTTCAATACTTCCATTCTCGATCCTCTCTATATGCTCCCCTATTGCTTCGCCTTCAATTCCGCAAGCTCCATCTCCAACTTGGCGATGGTCGCTTCTAACGCCTTTTGCGTCGCTTCTTCTTCCGGTTTGGATACTTGTTGCGTATCGGTGCTTACCGCCCCGCACGCGCAATCCTGTTGCTCCTGGATGCGTTTGGCGCGCTTCTTCGCGTTCTTGCGTCCGATAGGCTCTTGATGGAGGTGCTTGTAAAACCCGCATGGCATGCCGATCTTCGCGAACGGCCCATGGCGCGGATGCGTGCATGGCGCGGATGCGTGCATGGCTCGCAAAGCGTGTTCTTGCCGTACTCGCAGAAATGGCAAGACGAACCGCGATGGGAGCCGCTGTGAGATTCGCGGGAGATTATTGCGCTCATAGAGCCTCCATTTCCAGCTCGGTTTGCACGTTCTTCGAAACCTTCTCTTCGAACGCCTTGCAGAATTCTTTCTTGATCTCGAATCCGTATGCTTTGCGCCCGAGTCTTTCCGCTGCTAGCAAGGTGACTCCGCTACCGGCTACCGGGTCGATTACAACATCGCCGGGATCGGTGAAGATGCGGATAAGGTTCTCGATGACGCCTATGGGCTTCTGGGTCGGATGCACCTTCGGGGTCTGGTTGTCACGGGGCCATTCCATGCAGTTCATGACCATGCGCCCGTTGTTGCGGAATTTCGGCAGCTTGTCGCGGTAGAGCACTATGGCGTATTCGGTGTTGCCGACAACCCGCATGTTCGCTTTAAGTGCCTGAGGGCTGGACTTCTTGCGGAATACGAGGTTGATGTAGTGCATGTAGCCGAATTCAAGCGCCTTGCTGATAAGCTCAAACTGCTGCTCAAACGAGCAGAACACCACCATGCAGCCGGCATCATTGCGGTTCTTGGGCTCTTTCTTGAGCATGCGGCCCGTGAAGTGCAGGAACTCGCTGATGCGAAAATCGCTGTCGGTGTCGAAGAACTGCTTGCCCGCCAGCTCGCTTGCACCATTGCTGTTGTCGCCATCCACGTACCATTGCGGATTGCTCCCATAGGCATCGGATCCGACGTTGTACGGGATATCGGCGATTATCAGCTGAGCTTTCGGGATGTTGTAGCACTTGTGGTTTTGGAAGTGGTCGTTTATCAGCTCCATCATCGCCGCACCTCGCATCCACGGCAGAACCCGCTATCGCGATACGTCCGCTTGCCGCATATCGGGCATCGGGTCGAGTGGTTGTCTGCGTACTTGCGGTTCGCGAAGACGGCTGACATAGGGTGCTCGCGCCTGTAGTCTGCCTTGGAATCCGCCGCTGCCCTGCGCGCACCTTCGCAGCGGCAACCGCCGTTGTACATGGTCGATGACGGCTTGCATTTGGCGGGCGGTCTGCCCGTGATGGTGCATATCATTCGGCACCACCTGCCACGCGCTCGCGCTCTTTGCGCAGGATGTCGAGGGTTTTTGCTTGGTAGCAGTTATCTACTCCGTAATATGCGTCTGGCATTTTCCCGTCTATTTTTGACGGACATTCGGTGCAGTCGTCGCACATGTTGCATTGCCAATAATCGCCGCAGGTCATTTTTACCATCGCGTCGATATCCTCTTTAGTTAGCGGATTGGGCGGTTCGACTATCTCGCAATCGCACAACGCTTCCCAGCAACCCCCTGTCAATATCGCCGCACGACCTTCGTTGTCATACGTCAAATATCCCCAGTCTTCACGCGCTACTCGTCCGCCTATGGATATGAGCTGATGCTTTCTTGGGTCGATTGTCTTGCCATTCATGCTCTTCGGGAGCTTGATGTACTCGCTATCAACAACGCTGTTGGGCGTGTACTCCGTTTCGATGCGGTTTGCAATGCCTTCCACATAGTTGCATTTATCGCAAGGTGTACTAAAACAATTTTCGGCATCATGCAATATGGAAAAAACTTTTTGGCAAATTGGTTTGCTGCTTTTATCGTTTCCAACATCGCGCAACTGCTCTACCAGTGTTCTATCGCTCATGTTCATCCCCTTATCTCGATCTCTTCCCCTGTCAGCGCATCGGTTATGACCCATCGGCCCATCCCGTACAGCTGCGGGGAATGCGGCGTGACCCCATGAGACAGCAGGTAGCCGCTCCACCATTTCGTTTCCAGTTCGTCCGAGTCCCATTCCCAGCGCGACTTGTAGCGTGCGCCGCCGTGGAACCCGTTATGGCATCCCGTGGTGCCGCTCCCGCAGACCGCTTTCAGGCTCGGCATCAAAATGAACATCCCGTGCTCGGTCTTCATGCACCAGGAGGAGTTCTTGCCGCCCATGCCCTTCTCCGGGTCGTGGTGGGAGTTGGTCGCCATCTTGCCGCAGATGCAGCAGAGGGCGTTCTCGTCCAGCTTGTTGGTCCTCACGTCCTCGCGGAGGTAGTGCGCACCGATATGCGGCATGCCGAACTTCTTGGCGGTCTCGTACGGCTGCCCGTTGAGCACCCTTGCCGATACGATCATTGCGGCCTCCCCCACTCGCGGGTTATCTGGTCGCGCAGATTGTCGGCCTCGCGCTTATCGAGCTGTATCCGCTCGTTGCAGACCTTGACCATCAGCTCCTGGCAGATGGCTTCGCGCATCAAAGGAGCTACCTCGTCATCGCCCTTGGCTAGGTCGGGGATCATCGAAGCTGGGTATTTTCCTTCCCGGTAGCGCAACTCCGCTTTCGCCTTGGCGCACCGGTAGGAGCATTGCGCTGTAGCATGCCGGCCTATCTGCATTGCCATTGCGTCGATATCCTCGCGGTTCTGCTCCAGCTTGGCGTTGAGGGCCTCGGTCAATTCGAACCCGCTCATGACATCACCGCTTTTCTCAGCTCGTCCGGGCATGGGGCGCATTCGCCGACTACGGATTTCTTAACCTCATGACAGCGAGGGCAATACCAGCCGACCGTTCCCGACTGATCGGTTTTGCGATACGTGACCGACCCGCATTCAGGGCATGTGCCTTGCGTCGAGGTAGCCGCGTCTGTTGATCTATCCCCTTGGCGCTCGGTAGGCGCGGCATCAGCCGCAGCCGCACCGGACGAGCGCATGTCTGTGTTACAAGCAGGAGTAGTTGTTGTTGTAAAACAACAACTACTTCCTTCTTTCTTTACTTCTTTAGGGTGAGCAGTGGGTGCTAAGTGGTCTACTAGTGGGTGAGTGTCCCACTGCTCCCCCACTGCTCCCCCACTGCTCCCCCACTGTTGTACCAATGCGGTGAAACGCTTCCCCACGGTCGATTTAGGCGGCTCTGGAATGTTTGTTTTAGACGGCCTTTTGACCGTCTGGTACGTCGCGAAGTTAGGTACCGACAGGTAGCGTTCCCCGTCGATCTCGTAGGCTTTGACGCATCCCGTTTGCTCCAATTCCTCTAACAATTCGCAGAACGTCGAATCGTCCATGCCATCGTCCATGGGGAAAATCTTGCAGCGGAGCCTGTGCGGCTCGAACTTCCCGTTTCCGTAATCGTCGCCCATGACCCAGAGGCCGATGAACGCGAGACGGGCGGCGAACGAGCACATTGAAAGGCTCTCGCTGTCGAAAAACTCCGGCTTGATCATGCGCTGTCTAGGCATATTCATCACCATGCCTGTATATCGATATGTTCATAATTGCATCCTATAAGTTGCTAGAATGGGATATCTTCGTCATACACCGACGAAGATTCAGAATGCGCTTGCGGTGCTGTCGTGCGCTGGGCTGTCCCGCCGTCGTTCTTCGACATAAACACGACATCGTTCACGATAACTTCGATCTTGCTGCGCTTCTGCCCGTCTCGCTCCCACTGCGACCATCGCAGCTTGCCATCGATAGCGACCTTGCTTCCCTTGGAGATAAAGCGCGACATCGGCTCTGCGCGGCTCCCGAAAATAACGCAATCGATGAAATTGGGAACGTCATCCCATTCGCCGGTTTGCTGGTTCTTCTTGCGCTCGTTGAATGCGATTCCGAATCCCAAAACATTTGTCCCGCTTGCTGTGGTTCGTAGTTCGGGATCCCTCGTGAGGTTCCCGCTCAAACTGACATGGTTGATCGACATGTATGCTCCTTCCAGCCGTTACACGAACGGCACTTCTTCTGTTTGCACGACTTCCCCAGCGGCTTGCTTCTTGGTCGAGATAACGTCTTTCACGTGGTCGATAACTATGTCTATCTCGCTCTCAGACAGTTTCTCGATGCTCGACCTGGTCACCCGAATAGCCCATGTCTTGATGGTGCTGGGTCTCACGCCCAATCCGCTCGCCTCGCGCATGAGGTCGCCGAGAAGCGATTTCTTCTCAGGCGATGCATCCGATTCGGGCGCTTCCTGCTGCTCTCCGCCTGTCCCGTCATCGTCGTCGGCCCCTGCTATGCCGAAAGCATTCAACAGGCTGTAACGCCGCGCGTATGTGATGGTCGAACCGAAAGATTGCATGTTAGGCACCACGTCGACCGGGAACATATCCAATGTCTCGGACTTGCCGCCGCAAGACACCTTCGTGATTACCGCGCTCTTCCCGTCCTTCTTCTCGATGAGCCGCTGGGTGAGGAACAATCCCTCCTTGTTGCATGCGGGCCTTACCACGTCTAGGACGTTAGCGAGGGTCGCGTACTTGGTCTTGAAGCGCCCCATGTCGGCTTCAGCGTCCATCTTCGGGTTGGCTATGTTCCCCTGGGCCGCTGCCAAGCGGTCGTCTATGGTGCGCTCGTCGCTCATTCGGCCACCGCCTTGATAGCCCCGATGCCCTGCGCTCCTACCGTCGAGACGTACTTGGCGATAAGTACCGCATGGCTGTGCGTCCCGCTGAACTTAAGCTCCCATGTCTTCACAGGCTCGCTGACGGGCGTTTGCGGGTTTTCCTGAGTAGGTGCCGACTCGTGGCGCTTCTGCGCCTGTCGGTCTATCTCCATGGCCCTGCGAGCGCGTGCCGCCGCTTCCGCCTCTGCTTCGGTGAGCCGCTTGTCCTCGTCTATCGCCTTCTGCAGGTCGAGCGTCCTGCAATAGAGCGCGTCGCACGCTTCGGCGTGCGGTAGGCACAGGCTCGAAAGCGTCCGCCTGTCCTCCAATACTTTGGTAATCTTGGCGAAGAGCTCGTCCTCGGCCTTCTTCATGGTCGTGGTCTTGTTGAGCCACTTCGTGTCCTCGATGACCGAGTACGGCACCAGTTCGGCAAGGTCGCCGACCGCCCCTTTCCAGTCCTCTTCGAGCGTTGAGCGGCGTTCCTCTTTCCGTGCTTCCTCGTTGCGCTTCTCGACGCTGGAGAACAGTGAGAGCGTGGCGTTTATCTGCTCGGTTATTCCCTTTACGCCGGCTTCGAACCGGTTCAAGGGCTCGTTATACTTGCGCTTTATCTCCTTGCGCGATTCGTCGATGTCCTTGAACATGCCTCGCAGGGCCTTGGCGGAAACCTTGACGGCTTCCTCGTCCATAACGGCGATCTGCTCTTCGCTGTATCCCTTGTAGGGTTCCAGCTCCTTGTCCAACCGCTCCTGCATCGACTTGAAGTCGCACTCGATGACGGGCGGCGTATACTTCGCTATCTCGTTCATTCTCCCCACCTCTCGCAGTCGGCTACCGACGAATCGAGGTCTACGAACTCCCCGTATTCGAGGCACCAGCCTGCATCCTTGTGCCCGAAATCCGGCAGGACGCACCTGCCGCAATCCCGGCATTTCTTACCTTGCTTTGATTCCTCGAACCGGCGATCCTGCTCCGCTAAGAACATGTCAGCCAGTTCGCTTGGTTCCACCGCGCCCATCAGTCGGGTTCATCGGTCTTCTTGACTGATTCGAAAGCGCACGTCGTGGCTTTGATCGTCATATCTATGACCGATTGGAGGTCTTTCGTGTCGATGCTGATCGGCTCGTTCGTGAAATAAGGCAACGAGAGGACGAGCTTATTCGCGGTCTCGCTCTTGCCGCTCAGCGATGCGGCGGCATGCACCGCGTCGTTGTAATTGTCGAAAGCCATGATCGGCGTGTCCGAATAATCGTCTTTGCGGACGATGTATACCTTCTTCATTTCTGCTCCTTAGATTCCCGTAACCGGCAAGTATCCGACCATACGGCCGTCCGGGTTGTACGGCATGACGGTCACTTCGATGTGCGGGTTGTTGGCGTTGAACCTGTAGTGGTGGTAGACGTTGCGTATGAACTTCGGCGAATCGTCCGGGACGATCCCGCAATCCACCAGTCCGTCTAGGATGAACTTGCTCGCGAATTGGATGTTGTCCACATCGCGGAGGGCGCCGTTCTTCTTGCGTCCCTCTATCCATGAGATTCCGACCTCGATAGGCCCGTCCATGGGTTTGATGCCGGCTGACCGTATCGCCCATGTGACGGCTTCGGTCTGCTCCGATTTCGCTTTGGCCCCGACGTGCTTGTTCGTCCTACAGGCGTCTATATACTCGTTCAGGCCCATCAAGCGGCCCGGAATGCTGAACGTCTGCCTCATAGGTCGTTCGCCTGTTTCACCGAATCAGTTGAAACGTCGCAAGCGGATTCGCGTATCTCCAAGTACTTGCGGACATTGGGGAACTGCCGGATCATCTGCCGTGCCAGGGCCGCGCGGATGTTGTTGTTGACCTTAAACCCGTCGATACCTTCGAGGTGCATGTGCCAGCGGACTTCCTCGCACAGGGCGCCGATGCCGAACCTTTGTCCGGCCTTGGCGTACTTCTGGGCCTTGCGGCACATCCAACCCCATGCATCGCGGTTCTCGTCTATCCACCGCATCGCCTTGGCGGTAAATTCGTCGCCCTTTCCGGTGTCGATAAGTGCCATCTGCTCCATCACTCCATCACCGCCCGCGGCTTGACAAACGATTGGATGTCTCCCAGCGAATCGATGAAATCAAGCTCCGATACGAACTCGTCTACCGAGTCGCTGTCCTCGACGTAGGACATGGCGCGGGCAATCACCATCGCATCGCTGCGGTTCATGAACGCGATTCGGGGTTCCTCTGACTTGTGGCGTCGAACGCAGTAGATCTTCTTGGTAGCCATCAGTACCACCCCGCAGACTTCGCGAGCCCGAGCCCGTACACGACCAGCAGCAAGCCGAGGAAGGAACAAATCCCGACCTTGAACGCCTCGCTTTGCATGTCATCCACCCAGGATTTGCCCCAGTCGGCGAGACGCTGTATGATGTCCGGGATGGTGCATCCATCGATTACGCCCATGCTTTCCAGGCTGCGGGCGTTTTCTTTTTGGTACGGTTCCCCGTACGTGTAGTAGTTCTTCACGATTCCTCCCTTTCAAGACTTACGCGGTGCATCTGTTATCACCATGCGTAGTGGGTTGTAGCTTTCGTCCAGTTCGACAAGCGAACGAAGATGCCCGCCGATCTTTTTTCGAAAGATAGAACGCCGTAGCGACAGCGGAAACATCATTGGATTCGCTAAACTCCACGTGCGCCACGTGGTATTGGACAAAATCTTCTGGGATGTTGAAATAATTGACCGAGCATAGAATGTCTGCTCGGTATTCAGGCGGCTTGCGTTCCGGTGCCTCGCTTTCGCAAGCTTCTTCTTTTTCCTTCATGATTCCTCCCTTACCAGCCCTAGTTCGGGCCACTCGTTACTTGATATATCCTTCTCCGACCCCATGCCCGCAGCATGCGGACGATGCACCCGGTATATTCCCGATGCATGCGTCGTACCCTTCGGGGGTCGGCATCTTCCCGCATCGTATGCATGGCCTCGAATCGTCGAAAGGCTCGCCTGTGTCCTCGTAGAACCAGCTGCCGTCGCGGTAGGTTATCGGGTGACCGCGTGCATATGCTCTTGCTGGCATGCTTGCTCCTTCGCCTTGTAAGTCGCCCAGTCCGCATCCGTGGCTTCTATCAGCCACTTGTGCGTACCAGCCATCCTCACCGCGTGCACGATTCCGCTTTTCATCCAGCGGTAAACGGTGTTTCGATGCACCGATTTAGCCGCTGCGTATTCATCGCACGTCATCAGCATGGCTTGCTCCTTCCTCTTGTTTTCCTTTCCGCCCTCCGCCAACCTACCTACCCTCGTTCCCTTAATGCAGGGAGGTCTAGGGGATTCGGCGTTGTACGCGTTGAGCGGCTATGCGATTGTCAATGAGCGAGAATTCCGAATATATGTCACGGATGCAGCGTTAGAATCTGTCTGGATGCGAAGTGGGGAATCCAGACTTAGGAGCAACAATGGGAAGCGATATAAAAATCGAGTTCAACCAAGATGCAATGGATGAGATAGCCAACAGTGCGATGGACGATGCGCTAGAAAGAGGCATCGAGGTCGATTGCACCGTATGCGGAAACACGTTCACCCTGAGCAACGAACAGCTACAGTGCCCGCATTGCGGGGTCGAGTACAGGCCGAAGCACCTCTAGCTTTTTACTACCGGGGTTATGGTATGGACTCCATTAAGTTCTTCGAGAATGGATTCCGCCTCGGATAGAAGCTCGGAAAGACGCACAACCTTATCTTGCACATCATCGAGACCTTCGAGTTTTATCTTCAACACAACAGATTTGACAGGTTCTTCGATATCGGGCATTTACAACCTCTTTTCTCCACTTCGCGTCTGCTGCACCCATGACATATATTCGGTTTTCAAAGAGCATTCGAGCGGTTAGCGCCCGTGGTGATTGCTGCTGCTAGAGTGCTTTTGCCACATGCTGCATGACCATAGTCAGCGGGTCGTTCTGCCAGTCGATAAGGCTTCCGGCATAGCTGCCCCAAAAAACAGCAGCGCACGTGAGTACCAGAGCGGCAACCACCGCGACGGCGATAGATATGTCTGCCGCAATGTCCCATTCGTCCAACCGTTTCGATTTCGTGTGAACGATCTCGAATATGACTGCGCAGATGATGGCGACGACCATAGCCGCAAGCGCGATGTAAAAGACGGTCTGCGACTGATTGACGGCGTTCTGGCAATCTGCTACCTTCATCGCGATGTAATCTGGTGTCGCCACCGATTGAGCGAAAGCGTTCAGTTCCATCCTTATTTCTCCCTCCTTCCTTGCGCGGTCTAGGCCGCTTTGGTGTTGGTGGTTAAGCTGTCTGGGCTAATTTGTAAGTGGTTAGATATACGTTCGTTTACGATGCGAAATGATTGATACAATCCCTGTGATGGGAGGTGATATCTATGAAGAACTTCGAAGAGTTTCTAAGCGAGATTGACAAAGCACAGATTGCACAGACAATCTATGATGCCCGCTCTAAGCTTTCTCCTGCACTTGAAGAGAAGGGATACACTGGATATAAGCTTGAGCAAGCGTTAGCGACGCCGATGGCGATAACTGCTGCCGAGACGATGCTTGAGGCGTATCACAATTGGCTTGTCCCTCAAATCGATTCAACGAAGTAGTATCTTTGTCGATGCGGAGGTTCCTGTTGCTGCGGGTACCTCCGCGTTGCTTTTCCTTCATGTTTTTCTCCTTTCTTTGCTCGTAGGGCTAATCGCTTTGGTGTTGCTAGTTGATACGACCAGCAAGTTCATCAAGTGAACAGTTGAGAATGTCTGCTGCTTTTTCGGCAGCATCAAAAGTCATAATGGAAGAAGAGTTTTTCCAGTGGTAGACGGTCTGACGAGTAACGCCCATTCGATTTGCGAACTCAGTAACAGACATTCCGGATCGTTCGAGAAGCAAGTTGAGAGAGCCGCCATAAGAAGCATCCAGTTTAATCACCTCCCCGTGAGTTACATCAGCTTGCTCATGTAACTTAGTATAGGCATGATTATCTAACTGTCAACATAAATTTACATTATCTTGCTTTTTTGGTAAACTTGGCCGCGTTATCCGAATACGATTTGGGAGCAATAATGTCTTTGCAGCTTAAAAACCTTCGCAAACAAGCTGGTATGTTGCAAAAGGACTTGGCAGAAAAAACGGGCATAAGAATCCGCACAATCCAGTCATGGGAGCGCGAAGAAGCTAAGATGGGCCTCGACAGTGCATGCAAAATAGCTGATGCCCTAGACTGTTCTCTTGATGAACTCGCTGGGAGAAAATTCAATGTTGAAAAGTACAGCGACGAAAACCAGAAAATGATAAATATGTCATATGAAAATATGAATAAAAGGGGTCAGGAGCGTCTTGCAGAGCAAGCGCACGTGATGTATAAGTCCGGCGAATATCAAAGCGAAGATAATAAAGTTTCAAGAACTGCATAGGTAAGGGGAGAAAAATGTCGGAGTCTGCAAAAGGGAAATTAACGCCGAAGAAGCTTGCGTTGATGCTTATCGTCACATTTGTATTGCTGGTGGCAATCATATCGGCAATAAACGGGAACAAGAGCACACAAACAAGCACTAATGATGCTGATTCGTCTAATCAGCAGCCCCAAGCTACAACTCAAAATAAAACTTCGGCACTAATTACGGAAACTACTGAAACAAAGCCTGCAGAAACAAAGATTCCATCGTTTACTTTGCAGAATGAAACATCCGAGAACAAATCCGTATATATAGATTATGCAATCGGAGATAACGACTCGTTCTTTAATCTGTCTGACAACGACAAGCAAACCCTTGCACAATCTGTATACGATGACGCTTTGTCCCATCTGAATAGCGACTATCCAGGTTCAAGCAATATGTCAGTAATGGTGTATACGGCAACTTCTGATGCTGCTTTTGCAATAAACAGACCGAATGATATTGCGACTCCCAAGGTTAATTTCTACAAGTACAAAAACGGCTCTGGAAGCGTTGCCGATTATGAATGGTATGACGACAGATACGGCAACGGAAGAACCTGGTAATAGATAGAATTCGACCCGCGTTGAACGGTGCAGGAACACCTACGCGGGTCTAGTCCAAACTTACAAGAGAGGACAGGTGCATCATATCATGAAAACCTCGTCCGGCACCCGCTATGGAGCCATCCCACGAGCTGCGAAGGGTACGCCGAAAGGGAAATGCCGGCATTGGCAAATCCGCGTTGAGAACGGAAAAACCAAAGCAGGCGGCATATCGTGGAGCACCGAGGTTTTCGACGGCACGTACACCGCCGCCATCGACAAGGCGCGCGGAATAGCCGAAAGCATGGATGCCGGCGAAACCGTGGCTCGCACGCAGTGGACGTTTTCTCAATACGCCGCGCACTGGAACGATTCGAAACTGGCTATGGGTGTGATCGACGCGTCCACGCATGCCAAGAACGCGGCGTTTCTTAAGTCCATCAGTCGGCATCTTGGCGCGCTTAACCTCCAAGCCGTGACCGTGACAGACGTTGAGAACTGTTTTACGGCGCTTATGTCCGGTGATAGCCCTTCGGGGCGCAAGTTGTCGGGAACGACGGTCAGGTGCTATGCCACGGTCGCGTGGGGTATGTTCGAGCACGCCCGCAAGGCAGGGTTGGTTATATCCAACCCATTCATCGACGCAATGAGACCTCAGCAGGACACGCCGGAGATGCCGGCGCTTGGAATAGGCGACGAGGTTCAGCTTATCGTGTCTCTCGACCCTGAAGAAGTTCACCAGCTGGCGATTATCATCATGTGCGAATCAGGGTTGCGGCAGTGCGAATTCTGCGGCGATGCGATGACATGGGCGGATACGCGCACGTACATGCATGTGACGCGCACGAAGAAGAAGAAGGGCGACGTTGATTCGGCTGGCATCCGCGATGTGCCCATCAGCTCCACTTTGCGATCCGCGCTCGATGCCCGCGAGGCTTGGTTGAAGCAGGCTGCAAACACCGGCGACGTATCGTCATGGCCTTTATTGGCAGACCAGCACGGCGAGGGTTTGAAATCGAACGGGCTCCGCCATTGGTGGAGACGCCACGCGTCTGATTACGGCATGGATGGATGGCACCTGCATCAATTCCGCCACACGTTCGCAACCGACCTTGCAGAAGCCAATGTGCATCCGAAGGTCATGGCAAAGCTCCTAGGGCATGCGAGCGAGCGTACTTCACTGGGCATCTATACCCATGTCCACGCCGCGCAGATGGGATCCGCAATGGACGTGCTCGATGCTGCCAAAATGCACGCCGTGGATTCTCACGAGTGATTTTAGTACAAATCTAGTACACATGATGATAATAAGTATAGACACAAAAAAGCAGGTCAACCTAAATTCAACGGTTGACCTGCTGTTTAAGTGGTGGGCGTAACAGGGTTTGAACCTGTGGCCTCTTCCGTGTGAAGGTATGAAAAACGTATAACACTATCATCCACTATATACCATTTTCGCAGTTCAGCAGCGGTATCTATACACCACTATGCACCATTGCAAAGCATCGTGTACTATGTTTTTAGTACAAATCTAGTACACGCTTTTGATACCTTTATGCCAACCGCATGATTTAATGCAAGGCAATATTGAAATCATGCGGTAAGTATACGGTAAGTTTATCTATAGCGCCTTAGAACGGCTCTGCGCAAGCCGTTGAACTGGGCAAACGAAACTGCTCCATAAACACGAAAACTGCCCCGCACCGCGACATTACGTCAGCGATGCGGGGCATCTTGGTGTGCGGCCTAAGCCGCCGAAAGGTATGCGGTAAAACGGTCGATTGGCTTGAAGTTCCCAGCGAAATCATCGCTGCTGCCGCCCGTGTCGGTCGTATCTTTCATGGTTGATAGGAAGTCGCTGTAGAGCGGTGAGACCGCATAGTAGACGGACATCCAGCCCGTAGAAGCCGGGTCGGGCGTGTCGTAGGAGCAGCGAACCCAAATGATCGGGGAGCCGTCCCCGGCGCACCCGTTGGCAGTGTCATTGATGTTGTAGGCTGATACAGCGGGAAGACCGCCTGGTTTGTCCTCGGTGCCGACCTGGTACCAACCGTCCATCTGCATGGCGATGTAGATTATCGGGTCGCCCTGGACTCCCGCGAACCAATCAGAGCTGCCGCCCGCGTCGGTCTGCCCCACCATCTCGGACAGCACGCCGCGTGATTGCGTCGCAACCTGGTAGCGCACGTCGCTGCTATAGGATGGCGCAGGCTGCGGAGCGGGTTGCGGACGGTCTACGACCGCTGTAGTGGAGTCGTACCAATAGGACGTATCAACCCCGCAAACTCCATCGTCAGCGTATTGCCATCCGATAACCGAACCGGAGTAGTCGAGCGGCGCGTTGTAGTCGGCAACCCATCCGTCAAACGGCAGCGATGCAAGGCCCGTCGAGCTTGCGTTGTAAGCGCCGCTGTACCATATCGCATGGTAGCCAGCGTCCTGCACACGCTGGCAGATGATGCTCGCCGCACTCTGGTAGTACCACTCCAAGCCGCCTTGTTCGACGTCGATGACAACGCCGAGAGTCGGATTACAGGTGGATGCCTGGCGCAAAAGATGGTCGGCTTCGCTATTCGCCATGTCATCGTTACTTGCATACGAGTACAGGTAGATGCCGTAAGGGATGCCAAGACGCTCGCACTGCTGCACGTTGTAGGCGAACGTCCAATCGTCCTGCGCGCTGTCGTTATTGCCGTATCCGCATTCGAGGATGGCCCCGTCTATTTGTCCTGCGGCAGAATCCCAGTCGAAATAACCTTGCGAGTAGCCCACGTCTATGACAGTTTTGCTAACGCCATCAGCAGATGCGGTAGGCACGACCTTCTGGGCGATTGTCCCCGATTGGTCGATGCCAGCCTGCGACATCGTTGACGCGTCTTGCGACATGCTTGCCGAATCGTCGCGGTGGGCCAGCATATTACCCGGCTGGCCCCACATCCACAAAGGCATAAAAAAAAGCGCCCCGAGGACGCCAGCAAGAAATGCTCCGATTAGATAGCGCCATTTGCAGCGCCTGAAGTGACCCATGGTTACGCTGCCTGATCGGTGGTTTTGTCGTCGGTCTTATCGACCACGACCTTGACGGCAGTAAGCGCGTCCATCAGCTTGCTCGTGATTCCAATGCCTTTAAAGGCGCGGTATGCGATTTGCGTGCCGCCGACGAATACCATCACGACGGCTGTGATATTCTCCGGCGTGATTGCGATGCCGGATGTGACCATGTAAGCCGCGCCGGTCAGCGCGCAGATGACGATTGCAATCCAGTTCTTGACGTTGGCGCTCCACGTCTCGCCTTGCAAGAGCGCGATGACGAACGGGAGCACAACCGCGATGACGAGTGCGGCTACCTGGTTGATGATTACTTCCATGATGATTCTCCTTAGTCTTCCTTTATTGGCAGGGCCATGATCTCTTCGTAGAGCCGCGTCCCGGTTCCGTTTCCGCCGAGGTCGTGATATGCGACGTAATTGCGCTCTGTGACCTCTTTATCGGCAACAGTGCACCACCCCTGCTCGACCACGCATCTTCGGTGCGTTTCCATAAGGGCATTGCGCAAAAGCGATCGCATCCCGTTTTGCAGGGCCACATCGAGCTTGGCGCGATCAGCATCTTTGCCTTGCTGCGATTTGCGGTATTCGCGCGCCTTACCGCCTACGTAAGCAAGCAATGCAGTTACAATCCACACGATTACGGATGCGGTTATTGCATTGATATCCATCACACGCTCCATTCAGCCGTGCATGCGATGCGCTGTTGCGATGTCGGTGCGAGTACGCGCACATCACCGGATGCTTCGACCTTGAGAAACGCGGAATCCACGTTTACAGCGGCCCATGCAGCGGGGTACGCCATGATCTTTGCTGGTCGGAACCCTGCAGGAATCGTAAAGATTGCTACGGAATCAGATAGCGTAGTCTGCTCCTTGTAGGTAGCGTCGAGGTGCATATGCACAATGTTCCCGGTCTTGACCAGCGAGAAATCGGAGATCGCCCAGTCCGACGCGAATATCGCGTTGCCGACAGCCGAATCCCCATGAAGTGGATATAGGTTCTGCGCCAGCTGTCCGATTGTCGGGGTGATGCCATCGAGGCATACCCTCCAAAGCGGTATCTGCGCCGTGGTGTCGCCGTTGAGTATCGACCCCGTTACAGTTGGGTCTACGGGGTTCGTGGGGCTCGTTGACGGGGTGCCTTGCACGACTGCCAAAGGTGCTGCTTCGACGTTGTTTGCCAACGAATAGCTGAGGCATACGAGGTCGTTCCTTTTTTGGCCTTGGGTGCCGTTTGCGATAGTCATATCGCCGCCTGTTACCTGCACCACCGCACCTTGGACCATTACATACCCATCCGCTATGTGGAAGGTGTTGGCCGATGCCATCGTCGCCGCGCACCCTGTTAGGATGTAGTTTCCCGTTCCTATCGTGCGGGCGAGTATGCTGCGTCCCTGGTCGCTGCGAACGTGAGGCGTGCCGTTGCGCGACCCTGTTACCAGATCAGTGTTCATATGGCCTCCTAAGCCGTCATCCATTTAGCTATGCACGTAAGGCGCATTCCCGCGCCAGTCGAAAGAACGTGAACGACGCCTGATGATTCGAATTTGACAAATGCCGGGAATACGCTTCCCGTTGCCCACACTCCGGGCGCAGTGGCCTCGGCAGCAGGACGGAAACCTGCAGGTATAGTGAACAAGTCGTAATCGAGTGTGGTAGCCGACTTGTATGTAGCGTCTATCCTGCAGCACACCTCGTTGCCCCGTTTCAGCAACTCGAAAGCCCCGACAGTCCAGTCAGCAGGAAAGTTCGCACTGCCAGTTGCGGTTGCAGGGGATAAAATCGACTCGAAAACATCCATTGGGATAGTTTTGCTGCTGGTTTGTACGTTATGCCCTTTAAGCGCAACGTCATACCCGATCATCCCTACACCATTGTCAGAGGGCTGGCCTAGACTGTCATACGTCGTCATTGCGATAGTGTCGCCAGTAGGTACCATCATGAGCATCTGGGAGTCTGATTTGATTACTGCATACCCCGATGCTTTGGTGATTGAAAAAGTGCCAGCACAAAGCTTTATCACTGAGGATGCCGAGTTCATGCCGAGTTCGATGGCGTCGGATGCGAAACGGGCCAGATTTGTCGTACCTGATTTGAAAAAGTTGGCAACAGATGTGAGCAGCTGATGGAACCCGCTGGTATCTTTGTCACCTGTTGCCGACATGTTCAGCCCGTTTTCGTCCACCCACGATGACTCTTGGGTTTCGTCAGCCTTGTCTAGTTCGAGTTGCTTTGTCATTTATCCACCACCGTATAGGTTTTGCCGGATGATATGTTGGTGTACTTCTGCCCGGTATCCATTGCAGTTGGATTTGGGTCAGCCGATAAGTACAGGTGCGAGTCTAATGTTGCGGGCGACCAATCGGTCGGTCTGTTCCCGCGCTCCATCTTCAAGCCCCAGATTGCAAGCGGCGAACTGTTCCAATTCTCTATGCGCATCCAGAGCGTTACATCTTCAAGAACCGATACCGTTGCCGATATGCGTTTTGCAGTAGAGCCGATTTGGCCTATATCTACGATTGCAGGAGATACTTTCGAGTCATCTCCGTTCGTCATAGAGACGCGCACGTTCTCTTCGCCGTTTCCTACGACCCATGCGGAGATCGTGTACTGCTCTCCTGCTTTTGCCGCGATTGTCTGGCACAGTCCGGCGTATTGGCCGTTCTTGTACATCATCGCGAATCCGTCTGCGGTGAATCCCGATGCGGTCCACGCTGTCAGGTTCTGCCACGCTGTTCCAAAAAATCCACGCGAACCCGTAAGCAGGTTAAGACCTCCGATTTGCAGGTTGTCGATAGAGCTTTTTGCCGTCGTTGCCGTTCCATGTGCCGCCAGAGCTTCGTTCAATGCGGCTATCGATTGCGCGGTCTGGCTCTGTGCCGCTTGCTCTTCTGCGGTCTTGAGCACCGTCCCGGCCTTGTAGGTAACGTCGAGGTGTTGTCCGTTGACCGTGGCGCTCTTGTAAGTGACGTAGGCTGAAGCGGTATCGATAGTGTTGCCCGACCGAGCGATTGCACCGATGATGTCTCCGACATCGAATTCGGTAAGCGACGGCTCCACAGTCACTTCGATAGTCGTTGCCGCCGTCTGGTAGTCTTTGAGCTTCTTCGTGCCATCGGTTGTAAGAGTGTCGACATCCGCAGATGTGTAGTCGTATTCCTCCGCATGCTCTGCAAGGCCGACCTGCGTTTGCGTCGTAGAGACGTTGCCGTCATCGTCGGCATAGAGGTCTACGCGGATGCGGTCAACTCCTTCGCCGGTTCCCAAGCATATGAGGTGATTCACCGGGTTGCCGTCGATTTTGAGGTTGAGATGCACCTGCGATTGGTCGAACTCCGAATCAGTCGAGTAATCATGGATGGCAACGGCGCTTAAAACGACATGCGATCCGTCGAACGCCATGATGAGCTTCGCGCCTTTCTCGGATAGCATCGAGGTCAATCCGTCGTAGCCTGCAGCGTATCGGAAGTCATGGCTCACGGTTATGCCGCTCGCATCGGTCGATTCCGCGAAAAGACCCGTAAGTCCCAGCGCGGAGATGACCGTTCCTATAGCGGCATTCGCTTCTCCTGTCACATGGAGGTAGGCGCTACCGCTCGGCGGGCATACGACGTGGTTGCCGAGTATCCCGTGCCACGACGGACCGCCATATGTGACAACCGCCTTTCCGTCGCTGTCCGCATGCGGGTTGCGCTTCGTGAACATGCCGCCGTACTCGGTGCCGACCAGCTTTCCATCGCGGCGAATCCGCACATAGACGAGGCCCTTGTACGGGATGTCGATATCGGATGGTACGGTCATCTCCCAATCGTTATTCTCGCTGCCGTAGGCGACGTTCATGCCTGAGTTGCCGACAGTTCCCAGTTCGCTGAAACTTGCATCTGTGTATACAGTCTCTATTACATCCAAGGACGGATCCCCCTAGTCTCGTAAAGCATCAGATCGAAGCCGAACAGCCCCGTCCATGTGATGACGTTATCGCCCGGTTCTATGCGTGCGAACACGTCCGATGACCGGTTCTGCTTGCCGTACTCGTTGGTTATCGAACCTGCGGAATCCCGAAGGAATATCGACGTACCGGGTATCGACCTCTTGTTGTTGAGCGAGTTGACGAACAGCAGCGAGCCTGATGGGACGCTGCAATCGACCTCGTGGGTGATGCCGTTGATGGTTATCGACGGATTCGTTGCGGCCCCGTAAACCACGATCTCGAACTCGCATGGGCAGATGCCGTCTACCGAGATGGTCTTGCGACCGCTCGGAGGCGGGCAGAAGTCGAACGGGTAGTCATGCGGATAATCCAGACCGCCCGAACCCGATGCCGACGATGCGGGAAACGACCAACTGCCGGCATCGCGGTACCAGATGGGCCAGTCCGAACGGAACGTCACCTCGTATTGGGCGGCAAGCCCATCTTGCGTTTTCCATGAAAGCGAACCTGCCGAGATGTTGCCATGTATCGACCACCCGGTAACTGTGAGGATTCCTTCGACTCCCGCTTCGGTATCGGCATCGATGAGGGCCATGAACGCCGCTGCGGAATCTGCATCGAAAAACGAAAGCGTGGCTTTCATCTCCTGCGCGTTCCGGGAGTATCGGCTATGGCCGTTGAGCGATGACGAATCCCATTTCCAGCCGGCGAGGTCGGATGAATTAAGGGAAGCGCCCGAGTCATCGAACCCGAACGCCTCCTCTGTACGCGTTGATTTGTAAGAGATTATCATCCCCTCAACGCCTCCCTTGTAACCATCTGCGCTTCGCGCGGCGTGTAATATACTGTCGGAGCGTTGTCGTGAATCGTGTCGCCAAGTGCCGATAGGTGCTTGTTGATGTCTGAACGCAAAGCTGCTATCTCGCTTGATGATGTCGAATCGACAGAAGCCTTTGAATATGCTGCATTCGATCCGTAGTTATATGACGCTGCGACATCGAACCCGAACATGCTCTGCGTATCTGCAAGCGAACTTTGCAATGCCGGTTTCCCAGCATCGAACCCGTTTATGAGCGAGTGCATTATCAGAAGCCCGTTGCCGTTCAGCATCTCGGCATCGTAAGACGGAGGCCCTTTGTGCTGGACGATGAAGTCACCGATTCCGCCTAGGAAACTTCCCAAGTCATCCATGGCGCCTTTGATGCCGTCGATGAGCCCTTGGATGATCTTTCCGCCGGCATCGATGAGCCACTGTCCCGCGTTGTCGAATACGCCGGATACGATTCCCCAGAGTCCTCCGAGAATATCTCCGATAACCGACATCGCAGAAGAAGCGGCCTGCATCATCCCGTCAAGCGCACCGGACCAATCGCCGTTCATTGCAGATGAGATGGCGTTAACGATGCCCTGGATCACGCCGAGTCCGTCTCCGATTACTGCTTGGATTGTGGGCATGACGGCATTGACCGCAGATTGGATACCAGACCAAAGTGCATTCCATATGCTCGATACGACCGATTGAATTGCCGAGAAAGCAATTTGAACAGCGGATAGATAGAGTTGTATATACGCGATAAGCGGCGAAAAAATAACCATCGCAACCTGGGAAATACCGTTCCAGAAATCGCTCCATCCTTGGCTGACGATGCTGATGAAATTACTGAAATTCTGCTGTAATCCCGATATTGCGCCTGATATAAAATCGGTGAATTGCTGCCAGAGTTGACGGCCTGTATCGGTTTGCGTAAAAAAGTATGCAAGTGCGGCAACAAGAGCAGTGATTGCAAGGATTACTATAGATATAGGGTTTGCGTCCATTACGGCATTAAGCATTGCCTGTGCTGCGGCTGCTCCTTTCGCTCCAAGCGACTCTCCTTCCATTGCGGCAGTCATAAGCGCGAGAGCCCCGGTTGTTCCTTCGGTTGCTATTGCAAACGCTATTTGGATAACTTTCGCGGCAGACTGGACAGCGGCCCATGCCGATGTTGCTATCTGCACTGCCTCATATGCTGCTACCGCCGCACCGATCCCGATGACCAGAGCTGAAACTGCATCTTTGTTTTCGTTTATGAACGATGCAACGCCCGAGAGTGCAGACGATATCCCGTTTATCACGGATGCAACATCGAGCGATTCCATTTGCGCGAACAACGGGCCAATCAGCGAAGAAACAGAGTCGGCGACTTGCTGGATGATTGGGACAAGTGCCAGATATACGCCTTGCACGGACGTGAAGAATCCACCTACGGCTGTAGATATACCTGTAATCCAGTCAACAAAAGACGGGTTCGATACAGCAGAGTCTATGGCTTGAATCACAGTGCTTATTGCATCGGTCACACCAGCGATTACTCCAACCTCCATCTGCATGGCGCTCGATACACCGTCGATGGCAGGTGCCAGCGCCGGTATGACAGAAGTGCCGAAGTCCATGAGCAAACCGGCGATGTTTGAGATTATCGCTCCGGCATTGGCTATGACGTTGGCGAATAGTCCGTTGAACGATGACGCGAATCCCTCGATGTTTGGCAGTATTATTCCGAGCGCAACTCCTATCTCAGAGCCGAACTCACCAAATGCAGCGCCGACAGTTCCAACCGTATCGTTTATGACGTTGCTCACCATAGTAAGCGAAGAAGCGATATCAGATGCAAAACTAGAGAGTCCAGCCTTGGCTTCCCCTATGCCGGATACGACTATCTTTCCGAGCCCGGTTACTACGGAGCCAAAATCGTTGATAACTGCAGCTATCCCGCTTGCCCCGATTGCCTGGATGATGTTTGCCATAGATCGCGTTACTGCTGTCTGGACACGCGTAAATGCTGTTGCTATGCCACCGGTAGCATCTATTGCTTGCTGCGAGAAAGACGCAAATCCATTAATCCCGTTGCTATCAAGATCAAGCATAGCGTTATTGAAATCGCTCATCTTGAGCTTGCCGGTTTCAAGTGCCGAATAGAGTGCCTGAGAATTAGCAGTAGGCCCAAGCAACGCTTGCGCAACCTGAGTCAACTGACCGGGCATTACTTCCTGCAATGTCTTCCATGACTCAAGGTCAACGCTTCCCTTGCCGAGCATCTGCGTATACTGCTCCATAGCACGTTCCTGATCGGCGGTTCCTTTACCGGAAGCAAGAAGCATATCGTTGAATGCAAGACCGATATTCGTTGCAGATTCAAGTCCGCCCGTAAGCGGTGCAAGCTGCTGAACCATGCCAGTCATGGAATCGAGTGATGTAGGAAGCCCGTTAAGACGGTCGCTCATAGTCTGTATAGATTTGGTAGCATCGTCTGCCGAATACCCCAAGTTGAACATGACCTTCGGGAAGTTGTTCATGGTATCGACACGCGATACAGCACCGCTTATAGATGACGAGATAACATCCATCGCCTTCGATGTGATGCTTGCTGCAGCACCGGCTATAGCACCTGTGCCGAGGAGTCCTGCTGCGAATCCCCTACCGGCTTTCTCCCCCATCTCGTTTCCAGACGCAGTGGTGTCTATCCCTGCAAGCTGGCTGTTGATAGATGCCTGTGCACCTCGAAGGGACGGTACAAGGCTCAGGTATGCGGATGCAAGTTCAGTTGCCATTTATCGCTCCCTTCTAGGTTTGTTCAGTACTTCTTCGTACTCGCTGACCGTCATTCCCTGATTCTGCTTGACCGGCTGTCCCGGCCTTCTCATCGGAGTCGGCTTCGGAATCGAATCGTCCGATGACCACTGCCATGAGATGATGGCGAGACGGTCGAGAACCTCGGCTAGCATGTACTCGCAGGTGCCCCATTCGAGAGCAGGGTTCATCGAGCGCATCACACGCGATTCCCTTGGCAGTTGGGAGACGAGGCAGGCCGCATAAGGCACCGTGTAATCGATGCCCATGCGGCCTGCGTCCAACGAGTAGTATTGGCGGAAGTCAGCCGTCAATTCGCCCGCATGATGCCTTCTGGCATCAGCGAGCAGTATCAGTTTTTTGCTTCCAGCTCTCCCTTGGAT
>Ga0302261_1000048_pt1 | contig 41640 bp, 33 predicted proteins | sample II_Fen_E2_4_FD_194561 | JGI IMG/M metagenome (GOLD analysis project Ga0302261, IMG submission 194561) | Peat permafrost microbial communities from Stordalen Mire near Abisko, Sweden - II_Fen_E2_4 | ecosystem: Environmental > Terrestrial > Soil > Wetlands > Permafrost | place: Sweden: Abisko... | reverse complement strand
GAGCGGTAATTCGCACGAATTCTTCAAGATGTTTTCACGCTCTCTTCAACTCAAAATCAATGAGTACTTCCGGAAAAACATCGTCACCGACGACGTCACTACCAGGAAGGACCTGGTCGGCCGCTGCGTGAATGGTGACCTGCTTGCCCTGCGTTTCTTTTGGTACATGGGGCCGTCACTGTCAGTTTGCATTTTCAATGACCCGTACGACGTCGACGTCACGTCGGAAGAGATCTACGGGCACAAAGACGTCATCAGCACCGATGTGCGTATCGGTAACAACTACGATACGCGCGTTGATGAGTCGTATAAGATCCTGATGAAGTTCATTCAGTACCTTGCCGGTTACGAATGCCCTTGTCAGACTGCGATTCCCCAAAAAGAATTAGTGCGTACTTGCGCATGTGTTTTGAATTCGTAATGTAGGAAACTACCATCCAGAGCTATTCTTTAGCTCTGGATGGTATGTCGTATTCTTATTTTTCTCCAACACAATGAGACCAAAAATGAACAGCAAAAAACAGCAACAAGCACACGTCAAAGACATGAACGTTTCGGCCCTCGAACGTCTGGGCTTCAGTAAGAAGCAAGTCGAGCTCTTCGATCTGGCTGGTCATGCTGCCAACAAGGGTCAGTTCCTTCAAGCAACGACGACTTACAAGAACCTGTTCATGCAGGTGCAGAAGAGTCTGAAGCTCAAGCGCACTGATATGCCGGAGTACATTGCATCGATGTATGCTGCCGCAATGGTGCAGGCTCTGATCCGTGAAGACACTTACGATATCAACATCAAGCCCAATTCTTTCAAGCAGAAAGACGCCATCGAGCGGATCAAGACGATGATTGGCGTTTCCAATACCAGCTTCCAACACCGCCTGCGCAACTTCAACACGATGGGCTTTTTGTACATGTGGGCAGGTGATTACTCCGAAGCCACTCAGTACTACAAGCAGGAGCTGGCAACTGCCAAGAGTCTGGAAAACAAGAAGGCTGAAGCCATCGCCATCATGAACATCAGTTATGCCAGGGGCTGTGGTGAAGACATCATGGCCTACTACGAAGAACGCGGCAAGCTGTTGGGTTATCCGAAGGAAATTATCTACGAGAAGTTTGATGATCCTGCTCGCCCTCTTCTGGTGCTTCAGGGTGGTGGCAAGCTGGGTGATTCGCTCAACGATCTCGTTTCTCTGCTCAGTCCTTTTGCAGAGAAGTGGAAAACCATCTATCTGGATCTGAACAATCCTCCTCTGCAAAAGCTGCTTCTCGAACGCAGCAACTTCGCCGGCATCAATTTCAAGCCGTTCTTCGAAGGAGAGCACGTCGGCGAAAAATGGCACTATGTCGATCTGAGATCTTTGCCTGCACTGGTGCTTGATGGTAATGATTGGCACTACACCGCCCATGCGGCATGGGATAATGAACAAGCCAAACTCGATGAGGTGACTGAGCTGCTCAAGGGTGGTCTCTACAAGTGCCACCTGCCCAAGGAAGAGAGGAAGATATTCATCCAGCTCACCGGCGGTGATAACAATCCTGCCAATGGTTATCGGGAAGTCGATGAGAGTACGCTGATGAGCGGGAAACTCGTTCCCCATCTTCGTTATCTGAGCGATCACGGCTACTCAGTCTTCACCACAAGTGAAGTTCTGTACAACCTGATGCAATCGAAGGCTCAGTTGGTGAAGATTGACCCTCTCAGTGAGTATTCGCTCCTCAATCTGGTCGATGAAATCGGTTCATGTGAGGCTGTGTTCACGATTGATACCGGAATTGCTCACTTGGCAGGTGTGATGGGCGTTCCTAGTTACGTGATCGTTCCGAAACACTATCACTACCCGCTCTACAATCAGAACAAGTATGCAACTTGTAGCACCTATCATGCCGCCGTCTATTTCAACTCACGTGTTCTGCACCAACACAAGGCTGGTCGAGTTAGCCAGGAATCATTTTGCCGCGCACTTATCAGTCACATGGATTGCCGTGATCCTAAGGAGATAGTCCGCGGTACTACCTCTGTCAGTGAAGAACTTCTTCAGGACTTCGACGGTGATTCAATAAGTGGACACTATCAATGTCGGCCAATGGATCTCGGTCCGGCAAATTCCAACAGTCCTTCGAAGATGTTGGCGTTCAGCAATCCTCGCAAGCCGGATCAAATCGATAAGCACTTTGGTGGCCCTGCGGAACACAATGCACTGTGTGGTATGCCGGATTCAAGTGCTCTGGAGAAACTCAACCTTTTGGCAGAAGGAATGGGGGTGCTTGGTATTCCCTTTCCCATTGAGTTGAATCCGATGCTCGCTGATGTTGGAGGCAGTGTTCTCGAAGAAGCTATAGCAATCGCCAATGCTACTTCGCCAGCAACATGTTTTGCGATCAATCTCGAGTCACCGTATGAAACTCCATTAACTAACAAGAAGGAGAGTGATGAGCAAGAATAAGCCTTTGGTGAGTTGCGTCATGGTAAGCCGTGGTGCACTTTTGCCTGCCAGATGGGCTATCGAAGGGTTCCTGAATCAGACGTATGAGAATCGGGAACTCATCGTAGTCACGAGCGCAGCAAGAACATCGATGGGTAGTTATCTCGATGGCCTGAAGAATAAACTTCCTCCCAGCGCCAAGATTGTGTTTCTGAGACTCTTCAATGCAGCGCTGACTGTGGGAGCCATGCGTAATGAGGCCGTAAAGGTCTCTAAGGGTGAGTACATCGCTACCTGGGACGATGATGACCTGTACGGTCCTGATCGTCTCAAGCACGCTATGGATGCGCTCAAAGAGACTAAGGCCGATGCGTTCTTTCTTCGGAACATGAAGGTCTGGTCTATCCCGGATGAAACCTGCTTCATCACCGGTAATGGCTTTTGGCCTAACACCATGGTGGCGAAGCGCTCTGCGATGACCAAGTATCCAGATGTTCCCAAGGAAGAAGATCTGGCGCAGCAAGCCAATCTGGTCAGGAATAACAATTCCGTCACTCGTAACTTTGTCGATGATTATCTCTACATCAACAATGGTGCGAACATGAGTGGCAATGACCATTTCAGGTCATTGCTTCGGAGTGCGGTAAAGATTGAGCATAATACAGGATACGCCATTCACAAAGTTGCTGGAAAGACCACGCATCTCTACCATCTTTGGGCAAAAAAAGAAATGGCGAGGACAGTTCGCCACCATTGAATCCGTATTTGACCCACAACTACAATAGCAGAAAAGGAAACTGAAAATGAAGAAAGTCGAAACTCTCGTCGATACCAAGTACGGCGCCGGCGTCCTGATTGCCGGCCATGATGAATTCAAGGTCACGATGGCCGTCGATTACCACGGCATCAGAGTCGCTGATCACGCGGCATACGTTATCGAGCAAAATGGTGTGGAAGAAAAAGTTCTGACTTTCCGCACCGGACTCGTCCTCGGTCTGCACAATGAGGATCTCATCAAGCTCCTCATCCATCGCATCTCCGGTCAGAATGACATCCTCAGCTGCGATCAGAACGTCGAAGCCATCAAGGCTCTCCAGACTGCTCTGGCCAAGCTCGAGGAGCGGGCCGAAGTCATGAAAGAACAAGCCGCCGATCTGGAGGCTGCTTCGACTGTAGTTGAAAACATGATCATCGAACACCACCCCGTATAACCCACCAACTCACAATAGAAAGAAAACTGAAAATGACTACCGACACTTTTGAATTCGACGACGGCACTGCTGACCTCATCGCGCGTCACCGCGATGTTTCCATCGGCCACATCACCAAGTTCCTCAACACCCCGGTCAAGCCCGGTATCGGCTATGTGATCCACGGTGAAGGCGATGAAGTCTCCAAGAAGCTGATCTTCTCGACGAGTGACTTCAATGGCGTCGATGAACGCGACCTGATCGCCATCCTCGTGCATCGCAACAAAATCATCACTTCGCGCCCGCAAGATCCTGAGATCCTGAAGCGTCTGAATGAGATTCAAGATCTGCTCAATGAGCGCGCCGAGCAGATCGAGGCCGACGAAGCAATCCTGAACGGCCAGCACGATGAATGGACTGCCCTCCCCAACGGAATCATAGTCTAATCGGTAGAAACCAGTCCCAAGCTCCAGACTCTTTGATAGAGGGTCTGGAGTATTTTTATAGATTCCAGCTGTAAATAATACGCACCCTGTCGTTTCTATCTCACTCGACAACGTGCAAGACGTAGTACCCTCCAATTCACTCAAGAAACTGAGGTAAGTGAAGCGAGTAGCCCATGGATGTTGCAGCGACTGCTATTAACGAGATGATCCTTAGGATGGTTTAGTTACAACAACTAAATCTTGATCGTCATTATCGCTGTCTGCTCATCTGCGAATACGAATAAAGATAGGAGTCCAACCCATGTCATTAATGATGACAGCAGTAATGTGCTTGGCATTGAACGTCTACAGCGAGTCTCGAGGAGAGCCTGTTGACGGACAAATCGCCGTTGCACAAGTAACAATGAACAGAGCCGATCAGGCTGAAGAAAAAGTTTGTGATGTGGTCTTTCAAAAAGGCCAGTTCTCCTGGACACGAGATGTCGTCCAGCGTACTAAGTCCGGCGTAGTCCGGCTCAAGAAGCATTCTCCCAAGCTGCACCCACGAGACAAACAGTCCTGGGACATAGCACTCGCAATTGCCGAGGCTGCTATTGAGGGAGGTGTTCTCAAAGACGTGGTTGGATCAGCCACACACTTTCGCAACATCCATGAAGCCCATCGATGGCATAAGGGGTTGCGTTTCGTAAAGCAGGTGGGTCACCATCGCTTCTACGTCCAAAATTCATAGCAGTACCCAGTGAATCAATCCCTACCCAGCACCCGTCGAGGTAGCTGGGTAGGGATTATGACGTTTTAGTTAATACCTCGGCAAAAACAGAGGGGGCTACCCTCTGTTTTTTTTTTGCTTAAAATGAGTCCAATGAATAAGCCAGATCAAAAAGTTGTTTGAGTTGATCGTCACTAAGACCTACCAATACACATACAGCCTTGAGGATTGGTGAGTTCTCAGCAAAAGTTAGTGCATCGTTCCAAGCGATCTTGTATTCGGTAGGAGTAGATGCATCGTTCATGCATGCGGAGATCTTGTCATACATGCCCAGCTTGTACATTGCCAGCTTTGCCTGAGCCCTTGTCACTGTCTTGGGGATCAAAGCAGCAGAAGCAGCATTCGGTGTATCGAACCAATACCATCCATCAGTAGGATAGGTGTAGGATTCATGCTCTTCAGCCAGGAGGCTGTAATCGGGCGTACAAACGAACATCGGAGCTTCAATGAGTGTGTTACTGTCAGACAGTTTAAAAAACGACATAGAGGCCTCCTTTAGCCCAGCAAAGTCCATCCGCGTTGTGTAGCCACTGCGCGCTCAGCAGCAGTCAACATAGGAGCACCCCAGTTATCCCGGATATCCAGAGTTTTAAGACCAGCTTTCAAATTGTTCATCAAGTTAGCCAGAGTCTCATGTGTGAGATTGCAATCAGCCAAAACCAGACTAACTCCAACATTGAGCAACGAAATGGTTGAAAGCGACTGGCATTGATAGAACGTGTTACTTGCAGCTGTCGCTGCACTCATATCCATGCTAACGATTGTTTTCAGACTGACACATCCAGCAAATGTGTAGTTGTAACTTGTTACGCTACCTGAGTTCAAACTCGGCATGGTGACAAGAGAAGAGCAACAGAAGAAGGTATAGTCCATGTTTGTTGGCGAGTTGATCGACAACGAAGCATCTGCTAGCTGGTAGCAGTTTGCAAACATGTAGGTAAGACTACCTGGATTATTGAATGTGAGAGCAGGGATCTTCTTCAGGTTGAAACAGTTGTAGAACATGTACGTGAAACTTGTTCCCTTGCTGATGTCGCAATTGGGAACACTCTCCAGTACAGAGCTATAAGCAAACATGTAGCTAAAGTTCGTGATAGCAGACTTATAGATGTTTACTTGCTCGAGCAACCGGTGGTACGTAGCTGGGGCACTACCGGCCAATGTAAGGCTGGTAAGAGAACTTGCATTGATGGCTATATCAAGCCATCCGGTGGTATATGCCGATGCACCTGTAGCACTGGCATTCTTGACATTCAAGTTGATGGATGTCAGGTTGGCTCCAGACTGAGCCGTGATCTTGATGATTACTTGTTTGTAACCTTGAGATGTGACTTGAGTATTGAGGCTTGTGAATGTGTATGTGCGGCTTGCTGTAGCGCCAGCGGCATAGTTGGTAACAGTACCATCCCCCCAATCAACAGTGAACTTTCCACTCACGGTGAATGAGACATAGCCGTTTGTTGGGAACACTGCGTAGAGTCCAACGAATGCATTGTTGGTGCCTGATATATCCGGCAATGGCAGATATGTGTTACTTCTGATGTAGGAAAGATTACTAGACGATCCTGACGAACCAGAACTTTGACTACCGATTAGGTTGTGCAAAATGAGATCGTTGTTCATTTTGGTCTTTCTTATTGAACTTTTGTAGGAGAGTGGGGCACGATAGCACCCCACTCCCTCATTTGGCTTTATGATGCAGCAACAAGATATAGATCTACCTTGCTACTGATCGTGCTGAGCTTGATCCACTTAGGATTAACCACTTGAGTATTGAGTACTCGCAGTTTACCCAAGAAGCCCACCAGAGCCCATTCCTTACGTTCTGACCGAGGGATATACTCCTCAGCAGGATCATAATTAGGATTGAGTTTCTTGCGGGTTTGTGTTGCAACAGTTTTGGTGTCAGGAACAACCATGCCGGTAGGAATCTGATCGGAGAAATACCCGACTGTCTCCCTATCAACACTCACCACTTGATTCTCAGTCTTTGTCTCAAAGACTGGAACTGTGATGGTGATTGTTGTTCCATCTTCTTTTGTGATAGGTACTTCAGTAGTGCCTGTTTGAACTCTGACTTGTACTTCTTCGGTAATGGGAGTATCCACTACCCAAGACCAATACTCGGCAGTCTCAGTAATGTAGCTACCGAAGTCATCAAGAAGATATTTACCCTTCCAGATGTTCCAGCCGGCATCACCCACCACACACGGGTTTGAAGAGATTACACCGAAAGGCGTTTCTCCAGCAATGGCCTGGCGGATCTTACCACCATCCACAACAACTGATACCCCACGTCTGTCTTCAGCATCGGGATTTCCATCCTTCCACTCGAAGTACTCAGCATAGTCGGCACCACCGCCCGTCCAAGCCCCATCGCAGAACCCATTTCCATCATTGCGGAGAACGAATTCATTGTCAGTCCCACTGGCGGATGCAGCAGCCATGAACCATTGATTAGTCTGATTAGATGCAGCAGTTGCAATGTTGAAAGCAACTGCACCTGTGGTATTGAGAGGAACCAATTTCAGATCACCATTCATGGTCTGATTATAGTCCCCACTCAACTTGAGCATTTGGTAGCCGTTTACTCCGATTGAGAAGTAGTCGGGAGTTGTACCGCCAGTGACAGCCGGAACAGCATCCAGACTCATGAATGTGCAGTCTGCTGCCTTTTGCTTAAACAGACCACCCTTGTAATCGAATGTTTTGGTTGTTTGATTGGGTTCAAAGAATGCAAACTTCGAAATATCGATGGCTTTCGGAACACCCGTGCCGTCATCCTTAACAGCACCAATTGCACCAACAGTCTGACCAAAGTAGCTCTTGTTGTACTTGTAGCCGTCAGTTGTAAGGGCTGCATTTCTGATGTATGCCGAGATAGGCGGGAACTTCGAAGGTAGGGTCGAATCAAACAACACCGTGCCAGTAGGAGTTCCATAACTCGAGTCAATAACGGTGAACTGTCCGCACTCGAGAAAGTTCCATGTAACGCGAGAGTAGACCCGAGGCATGAACAGCCAGATCCAGACTATCCCATCGGACATATTCCCGCTAGAACCTGGAACACCGTATGCTCTCACAGCAGGATAGTCATTGGAGTTATCCCCAAGAGCAGTGTTGTTATTCTCCAGAGTCCACCAATAATCGAATGCACCGCGGTTTGCAAAGTACAAATCGAGCTTCTGATTCCCGTCAGAATACCAGTTGCTGTCAACCGTCATTTCAATGTGACAGAACCCACTGTTGCCCTGGTCAGACTGATTGAGATTGAAGTGACCCAGGCATCGATAATACGGTTCATGATACTGACTGATCTCATTGAAGCCCAAGGCAAATGCCGGATCAGCAATTGAGACAGTCTGTGTCTGATCAAGATATCCGCCATAAAGGCGTCCGGTCTTCACGGATAGGTTCTTGAATTTGGTAGCCATATCCACAGCAGACTGGTTCTTGATGCTGCTGCTATAGACTTCCCACTGGCCACCATTCTGAACAAACACCACCCAGTCATTGGCTTCCAGAGCAATGGAAGTCACAGAAGGCAGTGCATTGTAGTAGATGGCGGTATCCCCGCTCTTAGGAACAATGCTTGCCGTACCACCTGCACACACGCAGGCTATGAATGAACCAGCACGACATGTGTTCCAAGCCGGCAGTGTGAGTGCAGCAGTATCATTTAGCGAGTAATACTTGTTGATGCCTGAAGCATCCAGAGCCAGTGCACCAGTCACTACTACTGCACCAGTGCTGATACCTCCCATGTTGACGGCAAAGCCGTGCAATAGCAGATCAGGATTCATCTCTTACTCCTTCTTTTTTTTGTTTCATCAATTCAAAGTTTCAGAAATGAGCAAACCATTGCTGTATGCGAGCGTGTGCGTAAATACTTTCTTGATAGTGGTTCCATTGGCTGCATAGTAGGTGGTTGTCCTGGTGGTGTACTGAGGGGTAGTGCCACCGGAGAGCACACTGGTCTTATAGACCGTGCCATCAGAGCGTTTCCATGTCAGCGTGGTAAAGAGGTTATTCGCATCCACTCCAGAGCGAACCACAGTGAGATTCTGTTCAACCTCAGCCTCAACTACCGTCATCTCATTGGTTAGACTCTGAACATCAGTGCCCACCTGTTGAACCAATGCTGCCAGCTTTTGCTGCAAAGTTACATTTGTCATTTTCTTTTTCCTGATAAGTTACTCTTTAATAAGAGCTTAGGACTCAGAACATTTGCGCATAAACACCCCACACCCCAGACTACCCGAAAGTAGTCTGAAGTGCGGAGTGCCGTGAGGCTATTGCAGGCGGCGATCAGGGAGCAGTCACGCCGGTCTTGGCGGTGGTGTAGGCGGCAACCAGGTCAACGGTCGGATCACCGATACCGATGTTCGTGCAAGCCTGGAGCTGCTGGGCGGCGGTCAGGGTCTGATCGGCATCGAAGCGAACGCGGTTCGACAGGGCCGTGGTGATCGCCGAAGTGGCGGTCTGGTCAGCAGCGATGTAGTCGGCGATCTCTTTCAGCGTGTCCCACGCCGACGGCGCGCCGCCGATGATGTCGTTCTTGACCTGGGCCAGCAGGGCCGTCAGCTTGTCGGACGAGTAGGTGGTGGTGGTGCCGACCTTCGTGTCGTCGATGATGGTCTTGGCAGCTTGCGTGGCCAGGCCGGCTTGCAGTTCGTTGATCGAAGCGACGAGGTTGGTCTTGTCGGTGGTGGTCAGGGTCGACAGGACACCTTGGTTCTTGACCAGGGTCCCGATGTCGCCACCGACGGCGGCGGCAAATGCCGCCAGGTTGGCTTGCAGAGTCATGTTACATTCCTCAAGGATTGAAAAAGTACAATTGTTTCATTCACCTAAATGCCACACGTGAGGGCACATAGGATAGGAGTAAAAAAGATACTGGATACTAATACGGACAAAACCCTCTCCCGGCCGCCAGGCACGAGGAGAGGGTGGAGTTGTTACACTCACTTCACAATATGAGGGTATTTATCCGGCTAAAGCCGCCGCTTGCGCTTCTTTGATCTTGATGGAGAGGCTGTAGACGTCACGTCGAGCAGTGGCGTAATACATACCCTGCCGCTCTTCATTGTTCTCCATCAGCAGCTTTTCGATGTTAATAACGAAGTTCGAAACCTCCTGCAGCAGATCCTGGAAAACAGCACTATTGTCCTTTTCCATTTGCTCCTGCACATACTCCTTCAGAGGGATGAGGATGTACGTCTCAGGCAACTCCATTCCCTTGAAGAGACCGGACTGCACGAGAAGAGCCTTCACTTCCCAAATAACGTCAGTGATGAAACTGACGAACTCGGTCTTGTTCTCCATAGCGATGCGTACAGGGTCAGGCGGTTTGTAGCCGGACTGCATCTTTATGTTCCTGACCTCCTCTCCGAGATTGTCAAAGAACTGCTTGGAGTCGATTGCTTTCTCAGCAGAGTCGTCGGGTTCCTCTACTGTCCACTGGTTCTGATACCCGCGTTCATTTTCGTTCATTTATGCCATTTCCCAAAAAGGAGCTTTCTCTTGACCGCCCAATGGAGCCCCGCCGGGTTTGCGTCTGGTAGAGTCCGGTCCATTGACATCATCCAAGATACAGCCATCAGGTAGAAACTCTAGAGCGCAATACAGATCCTGAGCAGGGGTCTGTCCATTCAACCTATGCTTACCACGCTGGATGGTCAGATATGCTCGACCATTGACGTACTCGATGTGAATGAAGATCTCAATGTCGACTTCGTTATCAACTGTCTTACACTTATCGTAATAACCCTTGCCAGGCAATTGGGTCACGAATGCATCGCATCCTTCACGCGTGAGCATCTTCGCATCGGTAGAAAGTTGATGTGGGGTAATTAAAGTAATTCTTCTCTTACTGTCCAGTATGTTCGCTACACATACCCGGTGCGATTCCTGGCACCCGCCTGTACTCTCATACAGGAACAGACTATATCTTCATCCTCCTGAAAACCAGGTAGGAGCTCTTCGTTTGGAGCCCGCTTGGGCTCTACTCGCATTTCAGCGATAGTCGTTGGCCACACTCCATGCCTTTGCAGGTTTAGGAGCTTCGGTGCTAAAGGAGTCCTTAGGACTCACGGTTGCCCATTGTAACAACCGATCCGTTTTCAAACCTTCATAGCTCACTTTCGCGACTATTGTGGTGGATCAGTTTAGGGTTTTCCAGCAATTAGAAGAGTTTCGTTAGAACATTACTGTTCTAAAGCCCTTGAATAAATTAAGGATTCGTGAAGTTACGCATGCGGCGATACATGTCACGGATATCTGTGCCCGTCGGGCCTTCTGTACAGCCGATGGTCGGCACCTGAGCCAGATAGTCCAGCATCACTGCATGGACTTCATAACCCAGTGCTTCCAGACGCAGGATCTCATTGCAGATGTCGCGATAGCCCCATTGAGATGGGTCCACACGCATCATCCGGAATTCGTATCCATTGGACTCCATGGACGTCTTGACATAAGCCGCGCGCGCGTCCTTATCCTCCTCCATCACCCAGCCAGACGCTGAACCATATTCGTTTTGTTTGATGGATCTGTACAGATAATCCACGTTCATGTCGAGACTGTCTTCGAAGCTGATGCGCAGCATCATGGGCTTCTTAGTAGGATCGAGCATGTATGGTTTATTGTACGTCAGCATCTGACGGAAGATGGATAGGGAGAAACCCGTCTTGTAGTTGTGCTGCAGAGCACCAATGACTACCTCGTCCCCGCGACGGAAACCTCCCCGCAACATCCGGTTGACACCTTGCCAGCCTGTTCGAAGAATGCTTTCTCCCGACTCCATCTTTTCGATGACATCAAACTGCGTCGTGATGGAATCGAGATCGTTAGAATCAAGGCTGCTAACAATAGCAGGGTCAACGTTTGTTTCCGCATTTGCTTGGTATGGTTCTATTGAGCTATAGAGCTCAGCTGCAAAGTGACGAATGTTTTCAATCTTATCACGTTCAAAGCTGAGTTTATAGGCTGATTTTCGGACTAGCTCACTGAAGTTGCGTTCCCTGTTGTATTCATTGAGCTGCTGGACGATCTTGAGACAGCGTTCCTTGTAGTACAGAGGTTCTTGATCTGCGATGATGCCTCGTTCAATCGCAGAATAGAGTTCGTTATCGCCCAGCGTATCCAGACGCAGGCGTTGCAGCAATTCGTTAGCCTCGTGCTTATAGCGCACACCTTCAGTAGCCATCCAAAGGCCAGTCTGCCTCAAACTGCCGGTGACTTTCGCTGTGGTGTTGGTAGCTGAGTCAACTTCAGGCAATTTTATGTCTGACAGAACTTCTCTTGCAAGACTACGAAAGTTTTCGTTATCTTCGTCAAGCTGACTGCACGAGAATAGCAGCGTGATGCAGTTGACCAACAAATGTTTCTCATTCATATTTTTCTCTGAGTCGACTGATGCTATTCGGTAGTTAATCCTACTAGACAAACTATAGCTTTGACTTGTATTTTTTGTGGTCAAGCACTATCGGGTAGGGTCTTGTTCTAGACGAAAAAGAATGATCTTCTTTGCTTCTATCCCGATATCTATTGATAGAGGTGAATTCAAATAACCACCCGATATGGAAACTTGCTATGAAAACTGAATTTATCATGGTGCCTGATTACGTGGCACGTGCGTTCAGGAAAAACAACACTCCGTTTACGGATATCCTGAACTTCAAAGCAGTATCCAAGATCCTTTCCACGAATGATGTGGTACATCTTCTGAGCTTTCAGAAGACATGGGATCTGCTTTTGAAAGACTTTACCGGTTGTACTGGTGGTGATTGTGATTACCCAGTCCTCAGAGCGGTTTGGGATGTAACGACTGAGGATTCCGAAGACCTCAGGGATCAGCTCAATTCAGTGTACTCTCTTGAGGGTAGACTCGAGCAAGTAGAACGTGACAATGCCGATTGGTATTTCACCAATAAGTATCAAGTAAGTGAGACACCAGACGTCGATTTGGTTGACATCGGAAACATTCATCGTGATCATGGTCATGCAACTGCAGCCAATACTGTGGTTTGTATTGCCGAGAAGGGATGCTTTGCCACTTCCGATCTCAGGTCTGCTTTCATAACCAAGTGTGTTAAACGCGCATATGGATATGAGGACCTCTCCGACATCGCGCAGTCAGATTTGTTCTTTGCATTTCTGCGCTGCCTCAAAAAGCAGTAACAAAAACTTGTTCCTAGTTTCGTCTCTCAACTCATATCAGACAGGAGAATGCATCTGAGCTCTTTCAGGTGCAAAAAGAGTATATGTCCATTTTCAAGTACCAGAAGAAAGATGTCCAGTCGCCCACCGACGCGAGCGGACTCAGCAAGATCGTCGATCAAGTCGCTACCAGCATCGCCTCGATCGTTCACGGCCGTAAGGACCTGGGTGGCCATGCGATGGCCATGGAATCGATCGGTGTTCAGGAACTGAACACGCTGAACGAAACCGCTGAAGGCATCCTCAATGCCGTTCACTCGATCGCTTCCGATGCCAAACAGACCGCTGCTGCTCTGGAATCGCTGCGCGTTGAAGGCCAGGATCTGAGCGTGCCGATCGGCTTCGCGCAAGAAGTTGCTGCGACCGACGCCGCCCTGGTCTCGACCAACCCGATGCAGTTCCTGAAGCGCAATGTTCGTACCGGCATTCCTTCGACCGAGAACTTCCGCGTGTTCGACGCTCCTGTTGGCGCCGAAGGCGACCACATGTTCGAACGTGCCACGTATACCGACGACAAGAAGCCGGCGCTCGAAGCCTACGACGAACGCGACAACAAGACCGTCACGCAGTACTCGGTGGCCTACAACCTGCTCGCTCCGCGCCAGTCCGTCTTCGCCGAAGCCTACTACCCGACTATCGTCGTCACGAATGACCAGGTCGGATTCACGATCTCGATTCGCCTGATCGAAGTCTACAACGAATTCAAGCGCCAGATCTCTGGCGCGCTGAACAACGTGCGTCTGCGCAACATCATCGAGGCCGTCATCGACCCCGAAATCCTGCGCAACGACCAGACCAAGCTGGTGCCCGTCTATCGTGACGAGTCCAAGGACAAGTTCGTCGACGCGACCCTGGTGGCTCCCGAAGAAGTCGATCTGTGCGGCGAAGCCGTCATGACCGCTCCGCTCGCCTTCAACAAGAAGCTCGAACTGGTGGCGCTGTCGCAGACTGACAGTCTGCTGCAGACCGGCCTGATGGATACTTCCGACGCCATCGATTCCGCTGTCCGTCTGGAAAAGGTCTACCTGAAGCTCGTCGATGCCACCGGTGCGAATCCGGAAGTCGTTTCGTTCCTGACCGGTCGTCTTCAGACCGCTACCGCGAACGCTGCTCCGCAGGGTAACTACCGTGCGCTGCAGATCAACTTCCGCACGGACTACCTGCCGGTTACTGCCGACACCAAGCTCGTGGACGGAACGGCCTCCAAGCTGCTCGCGACCTATGTCGACTACACCATCAGCCTGAGCTTCGAAGTGCATGGTTCGATCAACCAGCAGTTCGGTGACACGAACTTCATGTGCTCGCCGGTCTCGGTTACGACCGTGTGCGACAAGGATGGCGTGGCTCTGCCGGTTGACGGTGCGGTCTTCAAGGCGATCTCGGCGATCTTCGATCGTGCTACTGGTCTGGGCTTCGAACTCTACGGCTTCCGTACGAACTCGAACCGTCGTCAGCGCGGCAAGCTGTTGAACACGAACTACTTCACGCACCTCTATGCGGTGCCGCTGCGTTCGCCGTTCACCATCCCGCGTCCTGTCAATACCGGCGATGCGAACGACTCGTCCGACCTGGCTGGCCTGATCACTGCGACCAACATCCAGACCTCGAACGATGCGATCGACGAGCTGCTGTACCACTTCCAGGTTCTGGAAGCGTACACGAAGCGTCCGGACAAACAGAACATCTCGTACCGTCCGGAATTCGGTATCGGCAACTACCTGCTGACCCCGTTCTTCGCACATGAGGCGATCGACATGACGAAGCAACTCGCTTCGCTCACTTCGGCTGACCGCATGTCGGATGTGTCTGCGCTGCTGCTCAACGTCATTCGTGACGTCGTCTACCGTGCATATGTCCAGTCCGGCTTCCAGGCTGCGAACGAAGCGATCAGCGGCGGTGCTCCGTCGATGCCGCAGGTCATCATCGGCTGTGACCCGTACGTCTACGGCTACCTCATGATGAATGGAGATACCCGTACGCTGGGCAATGGTTTCGGGTGCAAGGTTGTTCACACCCTGAACAAGAACATGCGTGACAAGATCACCATCGGCTTCACGGTCGAAGGCGCTGGCGAAGGCGTTCCGCATCCTCTGGGCCACGGCAACATGGCTTGGAAGCCCGAGCTGACGATGGTCATGCCGCAGACCCGCAACGGCAGTGTCTCCAAGGAACTGACGGTTCAGCCGTCGTACCTGCACGTGAGCCACAGCCCGATCGGTGCTGTCATCGATGTCACGGGTATCCGTGAGGTCGTCGGTGCGCGTACTGCTCTCAGTGTCGAGAACAAGGTTGTGACGCCGTAATCCAGGCCTTCGGGCTTGTGATGGCATACCCCTACTACTTCCTGCAATGGGAAGTAGTAGGGGTTTATGCCGTGTTGTTGAAACTCAAAATCTGTATTCAAAAGAGTTTCAGACACTCATTACTTATTAGAGTTGTTGTAGCAAACGGAATTAAATATTGTATTTTCATCCTTAAATTTTAGATTGGAGCTTTCGTGTATTTACTCAGCCTTACTCGAGAAGAGGAGGATATTTTCAGTTAGTCTATAAACCCGAATTAGAAAGCATCAAAGAACATGATCTATCATGAACTCTCTCACGACGAAATTATCTCGTCGCATCTTGGCGTTACCGAATCTTTTTCATGTGCTGCATGGGATAAAGGTCCTGCTGCTGCTGCGTCCATGTCTGTGGGCATCATAAACCGGAGCGGTCATCCGATTTATATTGCCTTTCGGCAAGGTCCTGTTATGAAAGTGGAACCACTTTGCCTGGGTGAGATCACCGGCGACATCGAGATCATTGAAGATCTCCGTGGAAACAATTCATTCCTAGGCACGACAAATGACCTAGGTGTCACAAGTGACAACCTGGAGTTTAAGACTCCTATGTTGCAGGAGATCAGAAAGAAGTACAATGGGTATTCTGAGGCTGGAGACGACGCCAGTAAACTCAAGCAAATCCAATCTCTGCACATGGACTTCTTCAGGTTGCGAACCCGGTATAAAGTAAACTCGATCTTTCCAGCAGGTAAAAAGACCGCCTATCTGGAAGCGCATGACGTTTATCTGATCAAGACGGATAAGCCTCATGAGATCGTAGCGCACCCATTCGTCAACGATGGTACAAGTCGTCAGATGAGGAACTATCTATCATCTAGTGCTTGTGAAAATTTTACAGGACTGATTTATAGTCTGTACGTTGATAAACCATCTCTTGATGAAAAGTTCTACTTTCTTGATGGATGTGTGGTTCGCCTGAAGCCTAAGTGTGATCCAAGTCGAAGACCAGGACTCTACATCTATGCCAGTGTTGAGGATGAGGGAGTTGGTAAAGAGCCTGTAGGCTATTGTCCACCAGACAACTTAGCTGAGAAAGGTGTGTTTTCGACTGAGAATGAGGCCCGTACGTATGGCGAAGATCCATCCAAGTATCAGATATCCGTAAAGCAACATGAAAGAGAGATTCTTGAAGCTAAGCGGGCCTGGGAACTGGATAAGCTGGAGTGGGAGAAGGAAAGAGCCGAAGCTGACCGCAGACTTCAAAAGCTCAAAGATAAGCTCGATGCCAAGAGCGCTGAGAGAAAGGATCGTTCCGAGGATCGTAAAGAGCGGGGCGATGATAGACGTGAGAAGGGCGAAGTGAGAAAGGAAGAGAACGAAGCGTATAAGCAGTTGCCATTTATCATTGGTGCAATTGGTGCAGTAGTGATGGCAGCAAAGGCATTCCTATAGTTTTAGAAAGGGTAGCAATGAGCCCCGATTTGATAGCATTGATCGACAGTGATACTCCGAAAATCAATCCACTGATTGCGGAGGGTGTAGCGTTCCATGAACTCAAGCAAGTGGATAGCTATATCGATCAAATCTTCAAATTGATAAGTGCGGATTTTCCCGAGAGTCTGTCGTACATAGGCTACCGTAGGTGCACACCTATGGAGGAATACCGCCACAAAACAAAGTCTGGAGTCTACGATTTCGCCAGAAGCGACGTCTATCTGAACGAGTATCAATTCAGTTACGTGGAAAAGAATGGTGTGGAGCACGAACTCAAAGTTCCGTTGTATCTGCCGTTCTGCGCTATTGGTGGTGTGATGCATATCTCAGGATCGCGTCACGTGATATCTCCTGTTCTGACGGACCAGGTGATTTCTCTTGGACTCAATTCCGTATTCGTTGGTGTGATTCGCGGGAAGGTAACTTTCAAGCGCATCTCCCACACTTTTGTCTGTAACGGCGTCGACGAGCCAGTACAAGTGTGTTGGGCTTCGGCCTACAACAGATCGGAAAGACAGAAAAAAGACTCAGCAACTACACGCGCTCTTGCATCACTGGCGCACTACTTGTTCTGCAAGTATGGGTTGTTTGAAGCCTTCGAAAAGTTTGCCAAAATTACGCCTATTGTCGGTGAACGGGAAATCACTCATGAAGTGTATCCTGAATCCGAATGGGTAATATGCGAATCGCTCAAAAGAGCTCCGAGTACCTGCTTAGGGCGTTTGTACACACCCACGCTGATCCGGATAGCGATTCGCAAGTCTGACTTTAACGCCATGGCTCGGAACCTGGTCGCGGGTTTCTTCTATGTCGTAGACCATTTCCCGGACAGAATGCGGGTGGAAGACGTATCGTCACGAGCCAACTGGCTGGTGCTGCTCGGTGAGATCAATGTCACTGGCAATCGTCCCACGGGCTATCTGCTCGATGAAATGAAAAAGCACATTGCATCACTGGATGGTTATCTCGACAAACCTATTGAGCTCTCACTTCGCGACATCGGAATTCATGTCAAGAACTTTTTTGAGCTGATGGCCGTCATCATCGATCGCTATAATGACTGGATGCTCACTGATCCGGATCGTGCGTACTCGATGTATGACAAGAGGGTGACGGTTCTTCCGCACCTGATGTTCGATGTGACCAAAGCGATCGTGTACACTCTGTATGACTTGCAGGACCCGCGTAAGAGCGCGACATTTCGTGATGTCGAGGCTGTCTTCAAGCGGCATCTCAAGCCCGGCAGGATTTACAAGATCACTAAGAACCACAGGGAGCTCTCAGCCCTGTCGTACTCTGGTGACAACATGGCCCTCAAATTCACCTCTATCTTGATCCCGCAGGCAAAACTGCAAACTGGCCCCAGTGGCAAGGGACACGCTGGAGGTGGTGAATCACAGAAGCTGCATGCCTCAGTGGCTGAGGTGGGTGGTTATCTCAATATCCCGAAAGCTGAACCTAGCGGACGGTCGCGTATCAATCCCCTGGTTCGCCTCAACGAGAAAGGAGTGGTGGTGAGGAATCCGGAATTGGTTGAATTGCTCGACAGTGTGCAGGCTATGATTCGTGTCAATGGAAAGGAAAGTGCTTAATGGCAAGAGATCAGCAACTTATGCAGACCACTTCCGATATCATCGGAGATCTGCTTGATGCCAGTGTGAGAGGGGGAGTATCCGTACCCCGAGAGGAGTTTGCCAGGGAAGCCTCAGTTAGTGGCTTCCGCAACCAGCTCTTCGACAAGCTGGTTCAGAACTCGGCAGACATCTTCCTGCTGTGCGTTCACACCGGAAAGGTGAGTAACGATGCTCGTGCTCTTGAACAAGTGTGCAGCAACGTTCTCGAAGCAACCATCGGTGCCTGGGCCAACGAAATGCGCGTTCGGATGAGTCGCGCCGAAGAAGATTCGTGCTATGAGCTCAAGGAGACCTACGCCGGAATGATGGATGATCTGGCTGAGTGGCGAGCCGGGCGTATTCCTCGCAGTTATGAGGATCGGCGTGGCGGTTATGGTGGTCGCGATCGTGAACGTGACTATCGGGATGACCGTCGCAGTGGTGAATCGGACCCCTTCTTCAATTCGCGTCGTTCCGGTGGTGGTAGTCGAGCCGGCAATGGCGGTAGCTCCTTTACCGAAGCGCGTGCCGGTATGCAGCAGTTTGGCTCTGCACCAGTCGCTGAAAAACAAGTAGCTCCAGTCATGCGCCGCGGCAGCGATATCGGGTTTACTGACCCGGTGTACAGGGACATGACGGTTGTTCCTGGTTCAGCTGCTGAAAGTGTGACATCCGACTGCAACGCTGAATTGCGCAACCTGCCGGTCTCCGAGGCCATGAAGTACCCGCCCCAAGATCCGGATAATCCCCACCCCACGGCATTCGACCCGTTTGTTGAAACGATTGTGCCGGTTGTGGTGTTGGGGAACGATAACAAGAAAGTACGTTACTTCAAGTTCGAAAGCATTAAGGAAGGTGACATGGAACAAGCTCGGCATAACCTGGCCGCAACCTTCGGCACAGACCATCTCAGTCGCGAATTGCCTGCTGGCAGCATTCAGGCAATCCGCAAGGCAATCAATGACAACCAAGAGCGGATCATCGACGTCGTCGAAGAATCCAATGGCGGCCGTCCTCGTGAGCCTGAGAAACCTCGTTTCCTCGAGAACTTCAATGAGCCTACCCAGGCTTTGGAGTTTGGTCTGGATTCGGTCTGGGGTTATCGGCGCGCTGAATATGAACAGAAGCGTCTGCTGGTGCCGACGCTCGACGTTTATGTTCGGTCGAGCCTGCTGCTTGAGCTGGTCAAGTTCACCAGCATCGATCAGGTCGAGTTGCTCAACGCCATGGCTGAGTCCACCACTCTCGAGCGTCTGGGTTTCTACTACAAGAAGCTCATGAGCAAGGAAGTGGGACTGCCGATGCTCTCCCGCACCATCATCAACAAGCGCCTCACTGATATCACCAATCTGGCGCTTCGGGTGAACGTGGGCCTGCCCAAGATGCGCATCGAGTACTTCGAGAGTGATTTCGAAGAGGTCGAAGCACACATCTGCGCGAGCTACGGCCTGTCGATCGGCAATGCCTTCCTCAAGTACTTCAACCGCAAGGTCGCTCAAGCAGTGACGGTGTTCGGTACGGACAATCGTTCGGTCTTTCTCGATGCACTGGGCTATGAATCGGACAATGTTCCGGAACTCAACGCCCTGTGTACTGAAGTCCGCACGGCGGTCATCAGTCTCAACTCCAACGAGCTCGGCTTCGCGTTTCAGGCCGGTACTCCGACTCTGGTCATTCGCGAGAAGACTCCGCTGTTGTTCAATCTGGCCATCACCATCATGAAGAACTACCGCGAGAACGTGCGGTATGTGCTTGAGACGGCTGACGGCTATCGCTTCGAGCTCTCCAAGAGCTGGCTCAACCCGCATGAGCAAGTCCTCATCGTCGACATCTGACGCCTTTCCGGCATATGCACTGCTACTACCCTCACGGGTAGTAGCAGTGCATTTCTTTCACTTACTTCTTTTTTTGCTTAAACCAATCCACTTTTGTCTTCATCTCCACCTTCGGGCTTTTCATTGTCCTCAGGTTTCTTTTCAGATTCAGGTTCGGAGTCGTCAGGAGCGGTCTCATCGGGAGCAGGTTCTTCATTCGGTTCGCCTTCGGGTTCTTCAGGCTCACCACTACCACCTCTGAAATCATCTCCACCCTCACCACCAAAGCCAAACTCATCGCCACCGCCCTCACCACCAGTCTCATCACTGCTGGGTTCAGACGATGTATTTTCAGCAGGTTCAGTGACTTCCAGATCAGCAGCCATCACCTTATTGACATCATCCTTGAACTTCTTGGCATCCTTAGCGGCAGCCACAAAGTGTTTGACGATATCCTGCACGTGGGTCTGTTGTTCGGAATAGACATCATTGATGAGCGCGCCCTTGGAGTCTGTTGCCGTAATGCTGGAGAGCTCAGGCAGCATTCCATTCTGGTTGAAGAACTTCCTCATGAAGTAAGCGCGAAGCATCTTCTTGTAAGGATCAACCAAACTGGAAGCATTACCTACAAACTCTTCAGTCATGAACTCGCTGCTGATGATGTTATCGAGCATCGGGTCCAGTACCTTGACAAAGGTATCGATAGCAGTTGCCTGGTTCTCGATAGTGACGTTGTCGGGCGAAGGCAGCGTGGCATCCAAGCCATTGATGAAGTCGTATGCCACCCTATAAACCAACTTGCGTTCCAGGTTGAGCTGCTCATCGGACTTCTCAGCAGGATCACTACTGACGGTCACATTGATGTCCTTCTCATCAATGCGGATGGTGCCGACGTTGTTCATGATGATCTCATGAATTTTGTGCATCAGCGTTTGGTTATTGAGCACGATCTTCTTCATGTGCTCAGCCATCTGCGGCATGATCTCATCCTGGATCTTCTTGACGCGCTTGGCGAACATGATGTTACTGTTCACGATGGATGTCGCAAACTCCGGACCTCCCAATCCTAGATCAACCATTTCAGGAGTCAGATAGGCTCCCATGATCGAGCGCTTACGCAGCATCTCTTCGAGATCGGTGTCGGGCTTCGTATAGTTCGTAGCCTTCTCACCAATGTCGATGTTGACGTCAGGAATCTCAGGGTGGCCTTCGAATGTGAATTCCATACCCGCACGCTGAACCCAGTCAGCCACTTCAGTCGGAGCATTGATGCCCAGAGGGAAGTACTGCTGGCGAGACTTGATGAGCTCATGGATCGTGACTTCGATCGTCTTGTAGGGATCAGGGTCAGTTTCCTCGAGCTTGATCTTCACATCAGTGCGACCAATGGAGTTCTTAATCGATGCCATAACGTTGGCAAACATCACCATCACGCGGAACGAGAGCAAGATCCGCATATCATCGAGCAAAGACCTACCGGTGCCATTGCGGTTATAGTTCAGCGCAAAGTACGTCATAAGCTCAATCGGGATGAACAAGAGCTGAGTCGATTGCTTGGCCAGAGTGCGTGCCAGCATGATTCGATAGAGTTCATCGTTACGACCCAGCGCTACGCCATTGTTGAACACACCATTGCGCAGTCGCTCGAGCAGGTCCTTTTCAACCATGTCTCCATAAGCACGAATGCTGTAGTCAACACGCATCCGATCCCTGAAGTTCATGGTCTCACCCGTGACCATGCTATCAACCTTGTTGAGCATTGCGGATGGGAAGTTATCCGTATTACCCGTCAGGCGAGAACTCATGTCCCTGATATAGTCATCCTGCAACTCAATGTTGAGAGGATAGCCGTTTCCATCGAGCAGGACATAATAGCCGATGTGCTGGCTAGGGGCACCAGGGATGTGAACAGGAATCACCGATTCAGATGGCAGATCCAGAATAAGCGGGCAGCCAATCGACTTACGACCCAGTTGCTCTTGAGTCTTCAGGAATGCAATAGGCTTGTGCGATGTTGCCGTATCACGATAGACTTTGTTCGTGAGCTTCTGATCGGTGAGCTTATCGCTCCCTGCTTGCTTGGCTGCTTCCTTAGCATCCTGTCTGACATCATCACCCGATGCAGCCTTGAGCTTGTTCAGCTCAGCATCGGTCAAACGGAATGCTTCAGTGGAAATGCCATCGATGCGATCTGCCACAAACTGCTGCCGAATACGCTCATTGATCAGTGGCACCTTCATCACATTGAAGTTGTCGGTGACGGAGAGATACGTCGACAATTCCGCCTCATCGACTTTCGCCCTATCTGCACGAATGGCTTCAAGTGCTGAGCGACCCGCTTCGGTCTTGGAAAGCCGGTGCTTGAGTGATTCAACAACTTGCTTATCAATTGCTTCCAGATTCTTCTGGAAGCCTTCCATGCTGATGTTCGTTCCAGCATCGATGGCACCAGTGTTGATCTGGCTATTGTACATCTGCATTGTTTCAAATGCGATGCCAACGTTGTTCTTGCGCAGAGCAGCATTGATTTTCTTTTGCTGCTTTTTGTTCGGTCCAAGAATGCCCAGAGGTGCAAAGTTGCCATTCTCAGTCACGAATCCGGAAAGTGACTCAGTACTCACTCGTCCAGCTGAGTTGATCACTTCATCGAGTGAATTTTCAGGAATCACCGCAATAGGATGTGACCCACGATCGAACAAGACATTGCCGAGGATTTCTGCGAGCTTCGGTTTAATCTTGTAGTCCTGATCGAAGAATGTTTTGATTACATCGATGACGGCAGCGGAAGCGGAAGTCGGCAGAATGCCTTCAGGCCCAGAGATGGTGATCTCACCACTGCTCATGTCTCGCGGTGACTGTACAGATGCAATCAAAATCTGCTTCGATAGAGCAATGTCGGGGAGCAGTTGCAAGACCGTTTCAGAATCACGGATGTTGTCAACCTGCTTCTTGGAAATATCTTTGAAGATGTTGACATCCGGCATCGGAATCTTACGATTGCCGGCATTGTCATACATTGGCTGCTCACGTCCAGTAACTGTCTTCGAGAGCACAGCAGCCAGTCCTGGATCATTACCTATCAAGCTCAAAGCGTGGACGCTTTTTCCCTGACCCATCTGGTTAACCAGTGATGGGACGGACGGAGTTTTCCCTGCCATTTTTTGTATTCCTCTTGTATTGGAGATCAACGTGAATAACGACTATCAGCTCTATGTGCAGAGTGCGATCACTCTTGCAAAAACGATAGTCATCAAGTCAGTTGATGCATGTGAAGCAATTAACGCTTATCTCATTGCTGAAAACGGCGAACGTGCAGTCGACAAAACTGACGAGACCACATGGAAGTACTACATGAATCTCGCAGGACAGTATCACTCGACTGACACGATGATGACTGTTGTCTCATGGGATACCGGGGAGACGATAAATTTTACTGTGGCTAACTTGGCTGTGCATAAGGCAACAAAGGTGGCCTATGCATACGGAACCAAACGCTACAAGGCTCTGCTGACGCAATACCCGGCTCAAGAGCCTTTGATTCTCGGAATTCTCAACCCGGTAGACATCGATACGGCCATCGCAGCTACCGATGGTCTTATTCTGGCCTATCCAGATGATTTGATTGAATCTAACGAGTATTCGCTGATATCCAAGCTCAATACTTGGGTGGCAAACTATAAGACTCGCTGGGTCAATTCTCAGTTCTCAATTACGGATGAACTATATACTCCTGCTCATTTGGGCATCATGTATATGTGTCTATCCATGGCCATCGTGACGTTTCGTGATGAGATGTCCAATACCAATGAAGCACACAGTTTTCACATCAGGCAGCACTTGCTGAGCCATGGTGTGCCTTCCACGGTGATTCGTTACCTCACAAAAAAGCAGGCATTGTTCTTCTACAGGAACATTGCTTATATTCAGAGAAATCTGGGTAGACAAGAGGTCTTCAAGTGGTTGGTGGATCACATCCTGACAGAGCGTCAGTTTCCTCTGGCTTCATACAGGATGCGTCACAGTGACAAGAGCCTGACAACAGCACTGGCACCCACAATCTATTTCAAGAAGGAAGCAGCCAATAGCATCTATGATGCTGACGTGGGAGACCACATTAGTCTGGACACCCTGCTGTCCAAGGAAATAGCTCTGGCTCGTAACAATACCTCATACATCGGCGACAACACTGAGAAGATGAGAGCTGTATTCGAGCACTCCCTGTCAAACGTGGTTGAGACGAAGGTGCTGGAATCTTCTCTTATCAATTACGAGGATGCGGGTCAGTACAGCATTGAGAGCATTTCAGTCAATCACTGGATCTATATGGCGTACCTTGGTTATTACAATGTGTATGTTCACATTGAGAATAACAAGACCAGTGATGAGATGGCGCTGACGATGAAGGAGGCGTACATTCTTTATATGTACGTTTATGCAAAGAGCCTGGGACTGACCCTCAAGGAAATCCCGGACTTTCCTGCTACCTTTGTGCAGCGTATTCCCTTGCCCTCGGTGAGCGAGATGATGGTGGGTGTGAGTACTGGTAAGGTCGGAACAGACACAGCCGAATACGCTCTGTCTTTGTCACCCAAGATCACACCAGTTAAGTCTGTGTATGACTTCATTGCTCTATGCCGCGCTATCAAGGTTGCAGCGAAGTACCAAAGGCGGATTCCTTCGTACTATCAGGACTATCAGGCCCGTGGTCAGGCTCAGGATATGTGTTCGCGTATCTATTGCGACATGCTCTGCTCTCTGTCTACAGGCACCAAGTATTCCGACTGGCTCTCGGATATGAAGATTGACCTGACCAACTTCAGTAAGAGCGATTACTCGCTCATGGCACAGAACCTTTTGGTAGGTGCTACAGGTATCGACCTGGCAGATGTGAACAGCATTGGCAACGTCTACAACGCCATGATGACACTCATCAAGAAGCTCAGCAGCTATTCTATCCAGTACGTCACTGATCCTTCCAGTGGATCTTTGATAGACCTCGGAATTCCTATGGTTAGAATGTGCGCTGGTGGCTTCAAAGGCGGGGATTTCGAGAGAGTAGATGTGGATGGCGTGGATGTTTTGTCTTGCCTTGGGAAAGGTAAGGACTCCCGTCACGTCAATTCCGATGTGAACCTGGATCGCAAAGCAATGCGTATCAAGATTCACATCAACATCAATGTCGGACTCGATGTCAAAGTACGCATACCGGCCAATTCGTACAAGATCCATAGCAAGGTTTTTGGTGCCAGCATCAGACCTTTGTCAACAACTATCACCAAGAAATAAGGATTGAAGATGTCTACTGCTCAATCTTCTTCGGATAAGACTGTCCGAACCATTTACGGCTCCTATGTGCAGAACACTCTGCTCATGAAGACCGAGTTCAACATGGCTGCCAATACCACCATGAATGAGTACTTTGATGTGCTCTCTGGTGTGGCTCCTGATGCGGGCGCTTATCCTTCAGCCAGGTACATTGCGATTGGTCGTGGCGGCCATACGCTCAAGACTGGTGCTGATGGTGAAGTGCTGGTGGATTACCTCAAGCACAGGGCAAGTGATGCGATGCTCTACAAGCCACTGCCTTTCGTGCTTCGCACCACCGACAACGACCTCACGGCAACTGAGCGTGCGAACTACGCGATACGCAAGTCAGTGGTCTATGGTGGCGTGAGCTACTATGCGTACTACCTGCGCAGGTTCGATGTCACGGCTCTGAAGACCAACATGCAGTACAATACCGTGCTCAATGGTGATACCACGGTTACGTCGTTCATCCCGACAACCGACAACCTGCATCCGACGGCTTCGAACCTGTCCCCCACCGGGGTGACCTCCACCAGTGGCGACTATCTGAATACATCCACCATTCTGGATCTCATACTCGATGAAGCTAGCGTCTCCGAGATCCTCAATGCTGCCAAGGTCATCTACGGAAATGAAGCCTATGCATTCATTTCCGAAATGGCAATCGTGACAGGTGTCGACAAGGTCACTCAGGGTTCTTTGCCTGCTGGTGCTACCTTCAACTACACTGAAGCCATTGCGGCGCAGGTACACACCTTCACCAGTGTCTCGGCCGACCTGCAAGGCCTGTCTGAAGGTTTCGAGGTGACGGTTGATGTCGGTTCCACTGAACCTCTGGGTGTGAACTGAACGTGGAGTAATCCCCCGTGATACGTATCTCAAATGACGGGGGTTCCATTGCTCGGATATTGGGTATTGACCCAGGTACAGCTCACTTTGGTATTTCATGTGTTAGCGTGGATATCAGATCTCTGGAGATAATCCAGACAGATGCTATTACATTGAGAGGGGATAAGTGTCCCTTGGATCAGTGGAAAGGCGAGATGTACGGGGATCGATACCCACGAATGGTTGGCATTAGCCGGATGTTCATGCGCGCATTAACTCAGTTGCAACCCAACTGTGTTGTGATGGAATCCGGCTTTTTCCACAGTCTTCATCCAGGCGCTTTTTTACCACTGACTGAAGTTCGTGTGATGGTTCAAGATACATTGCATGAGTTTGATCCGTGGTTGGAACTCCACACCATAGACCCATCATCGATCAAGAACGCAGTAGGTGCTCATGGAGCAGCGAAGAAGAATCCCGTTAAGGATTCAGTCGCAAAGATCTCTGAGCTCAACCTCAAACGCGGTATTGACCACTATGATGAACACTCCATTGATGCAATCGCTGTAGCGTACACTCACCTGTGCAGAATGCGGTTGTCGAGGATTTGATCATGACAGCAATTTTCACTTTTTTGTTCACGATAGGTAGAGCTATTGTGAAGTTCTTCTCCGATCTCACATTGGGAGAGAGGGTCGCCATTGTTATCTCGTTGGTTTTGATCTGCATGTCCTTGGTGACACACCACTACTACGAGAAAACGCTCGAGTTGCAAAAGTCAGTGGATGAGCTGACAACCAAGAAGCAAGAACTCGAACGTGACAATAAGCAACTTGCCCAAAGCATCGAGCTTTTGAAACAGTCTTCCAAGATCGATGATCGCGCCTGCAAGTTCGTTGCGCAAGAGCACGCCAAGATCGACTCCAAAGTCGACACCATCAAGAGTGCAGGTGAAGTTACCGAAACGAAGATCAGAGCCAAGTACACCAAAACAGTAATAAAGAAAGTCTCTCCTCAATCGAGCGACATTGTCGCTGTTCAGGAAGAAGCTCCATCGGATGTAGTCAGTCCGAAAGATAAGGAAATCAGTGCAGTTCGAATAAAGACAGCCTGGAATGTCTATTGCTCCATGGATGGAGCATCAGCTTCTGCCTGTAAGAGCACGAACTGAAACATCAGCACTCGTAACTAATCAAGGGAAAAAAGTATCATGAAAACGTTCTACGTCAAGTTTACTTCTTTGTTTCTCATCAGTCTTGCTACACTGGTGCTCACGGGCTGTCAGACCGCCATTACCAAAACGGCTGAGGTCGATACGTCTTGGTATGTGCCCGAGGCATTGCTGATACCTTGCGTCACTCCCCAGCCACCGAACCAGGATGTCTACAACGGCCTCCCTCAGTGGGTGGACAAAGAAAAGATGTGGCTTGATACTTATTCCGAAGCAGTCAAGGCCATTGCCAATTGCAATGCTGACAAGAAAGCAATTGCGCAAGACCAGACACAACAAAAAGCTCTGCGGGATAAAGCCCGCAAGGACTGAATATGATTGTCAAACACTTCTTCGAAAGTTTTGAAAGAGATGACGTAATTGCCAAGAGTAAAGAAAACTGGCTAGCGGCATTCATGCTGGCCATCAATCACGCCATAACGGATCAGGAGCTGGATCTGCCTCGTGTGACCGCAGCTACTAGCGGAATGGATCTGGAAGGTACATTCCGCAGTCTGCCTGAAGCCACGCAGGTTCGCATTCTATATGAAGTGATTGTCAACCCGAAGAATCGCAGGCTAGGTGTTCGTAGTAAGGATGCAAAAGAAGATGCAATCCTGAGACGAGAAACCAGACAGTTTAAGCTGTTTCAGTTTCGGTTCATCAAGACAATCCTCTGGAGCTTATTTGCAGGATTCATTCTGCTAATAAGCATGAGTGTCTATTTGGCTATCTCGAGTGCCAAGGCACCCGATTCTGATCTGATCAGCAGCATCCTGAAAACAATCACGGAGTTGCTGAAGATAATCTTCTCAACATAAGGAGCCACCCATGCGTGGTATCAGACAACTGCTTCGCCCCTCTTTGGAGAGCGATGATAAGACCATCGAACACGAAGACGAGCGAGTTTTCTACGGCCGCATGAAGGATGTGAGTCAGCTTCAAGGTGCTTCTTCGATGGAACAGCAAGAGCAATATGAGGTGAAGGTTGAAAAGTCCGAACACAACCTCATCGGCGGACGAATGCGTGTTCGTAAAGCTGTTGCCAAGGGTAGCACCGAACCCACATTCACCTTTACCATCAAGACTGCTTCCCCCAAGGGTGGTGACAATGAAACCAATGCGCCTTCCACTGAGCAGATGTTCACTCAGTTCAAGGGCATGTGCGAAGCTGGGATGATGAAGGATCGCTACACGTTCAAGGTGGGTGATAGCGATGCCTTGAAGTGGGAAGTGGATGTTTATCCGGGTCCCAATGGTCAATACCAGCCCTGGGTACGCATCGAGCTGGAAGTGCAGGATTTCCAAGGTGAGATTCCTGAACTCCCGATCGATCTTGAAGAAGCTATCGTGGCTCCTGCTGAACAGCAGACTCCTGAAGAGAAAGCCAAGATCAAGACGCTCTTCGAGACGGTCTTCCTTCGTCCGAATCCGTATCTGGGTCTCAAAGGCGTGGAGAATCCCGATATCGAGGACAATGAACCCAGGCCTGATCCTCAGTCCAGCACTGAACCGGAACCTGATTCCAACAAGGATGACGATGAAGGTGATGACAAGGACAAGGGCGAGAACAAGCCTGATGACGATGGTGAAGGCGAAGACAAGTCTGAATAAGACAGCATATCCCTACTACCGGATGCTCGAAGCATCCGGTAGTAGGGTATTTGCCGTATCAGATTTCGTGCAGGTATCTGGCATACTTGGGTCGACGAATCAATCGAACATTCCGCACATGTTCAAGATTAATGTCGTAAGCAGAACGAGTTCCATAAATGGGAGTCTTCGACTTAACGAGATAATTCGCGACATTGCCGAACCAGACATCGGGATTGCATCCTTTCTTGAGTGCACAGACCCTCCTGGATTTGATCACGTCATTGGGACCACCGTTGTAGGCACTGTCAGCAAAGTCCAGACCATTCACGCCCAATTTGCGAAAGGGGCGATAGGCGTCTTTGGACAATATGACGAGAGAACGAATCTGAAGATCGGGACGTTCGTAGATGTTGCTCCACGTCATCTCACCCAGAGCTTCCTTATGCTGCTGCCGCAAGGTAGCGAGCATATCCATTCGCAGACTGCCATCCTTACGGTAAGCACGAGTGATCTGACCGATGCCGGCGCCTTCTTCACGAGAAGTTTTCAGACGAGCCTTCGGATTCATGCACTTCGGTGACTTGAGAGAGACACATGATTCCTGTTCAGCCAGAGCGCGAAGAGTGGAAGGTTGAGGGTGATCGCTCCACCAGCGCTGCTGTTCGGCCTTGATGGTGGGTTCGATCTTGTAGAAGTTCGGCGGGAACTGATCCGCCGCCATCGTGACCCTGGCAAACAGACCAATGAAGAAGATCGTGGCCAGAGTCTTGGCTAGAACAACCAGACCAGAGCCGACGTTCTTATCATTCAGAGCCGAGTCCATGTGGGTGCGGGTATCCGCTTCCTTATAGTCATAGACCATCTTGACTGCAAGCACACCCAGAGCAATTGCCCAGAAGGTCTGAAGGATCGAAACACCCGAAGCAAGCATCGAGTCACCGGTCTTGTCGAAGAAATGTTTCGTGACATAGATACCGACCAGACACGCGACAGTCAGACTGATGGTGCGGTATCGTTTCACACTGGAAGATGCTCTGACGAAGAAGCTCTTCAGAGAGTCATTGATTGATGCAAGAAAACTCATTTGTGGTTCCTCTTTCTGTTGTATAACACTTTTTAGTGACCGATACAAGCCCTAGGAGACGTTTAAATGTCTAAGACCACTAAGTGTGTATCTAAAACATAAAAACGTCTCTAAGAGCTCATATTGTTAGTAATAGGAATAATTACCAACAGGCCAGTATTGCTTCTTGAGTTGAACTTTGAGTTTGGCTGTGAATGAGCCACCCGATGGTTCAAACATGCGGCAACTGCCAATGTTCACCAGCCTATTACCAGATCCAAACTGCAGACTGATATCGGCGATGGTCTTATCCACACCATCACCACAGACTGTCGGATTGCTGTCCGCAAAGAACGTGCCCGATCCACTCCCACCATCTGTTTCACTCTGATAGAACGAGTTCACATACACGTCCTTGGTGAAAGACCTGAATGCGTTGTACGCCACACCATTGATGGTCACTGTGCCTGCCACCAATGAAGATGTGGCAATCGCCGAGCTCTGGGTATTGTCGTATGTGCCGGACTCATACACATACGTACTGGGATTACTTGCTGCGGTGAAACTATCCCAGGCACTACTGTTGGGATCAACGATGTTGAACGAATACCCGCTACTGTCCCCACCAAACCAATGGTCGATGTTGTACTTGATCCCGTACGTCATACTTCGGAAAGTAGTGTCGCCACTGAAGCCCGTCACATCAAACTGACTGGCTGAAAACCCAGCAATATTCAAATAGTACATCACCAGATACTTGTAGTGATTCTCATTTGTATATTTGATGTATGAGACATCAGGTGAGATTTCGAAGTTCACTTGATAGGGAACAGGGGTGTAGTCAGCCAGTGTGGTAAACTGCACCTCATCAGACCAATCGCTCGTATAGCCATCAGACGACTTGTACTGAATGGCTGCCTTATACGTCTTACCAGCGGAGACACTCAAGTCAAAGGTCGGGCCTTTGCTACCATGGGTGCTTGACCAGTTATCAGCACCACTGACAAAAACTACAGCAGTGGGATTACTGACATCGTAATACTTCGCCACATACTGCTTGAAAGTGCCGGTGGTGTCATTGGTCATAGCAAAATCACTACCAGAGCAATGAGCAGTCGGAGTGTAGATGTCCTGGGTCAGAGACAACACGGGTTTGTTAACCGAAATGACCGGCACGGGAGTAGGATCAGGTGTAGGGTCAGGTGGTGGCGTCACTACGTATGTAACCTTGGTTTTGACAGACACCACTGCCGACCACTGAGTCCAGCCATATTGAACACCACGATACCTCACCTTAGCATCAAACTGGGTATCAAGTGCCAGATTCGTTAACGTGGTAGATGGCAGTGTTCCATTAACCAATGAGACAGTCTGGTCATAAATCACTACGCCTGTCGCTGTATTGGTCACCATCAACTCAGCCTGGTCACCGGTGTCACTACCGTTTGTCACAGCGAATGCTGAACCCGAATACGTGACCGTAGGTTCAGTATCGAACAGATTGGCATAGACGGTAGGCGTAGCCAGTGCACCGCCCTTCACTTTCAAAGGCAGAGTCCTTGATGCAGAATCGCAGATGATGGTGTATTGATAATCACCAGCAGGCATGGATGCAGGAATGTTGATAGCAAAACCATCATTGCCATAGTTGTCTTCATTCCAGGAGAACCAAGACACCGTAGCACCATCCATCGAGACCGAATAGACGCTTCGATTATCGAAGTTGGTGATCTGGAACTTGGCAGCGGTTCCTTGATACACCTCCACAGCACCTGAGACAGAGGTCGTATTACTGGCAGAGAGTTTGTTGAGAAACCGCTCTTCCATTTCAGGACGCGTGTATTCCTGATACTTTTCATAGTACAGGTCACTGTGATCGTGGCTGAGGACGTGCTTCGACAGATAATCCTGCATGCGTTTCTTCAGCAGATCCAGAGTAGGATCGATGCCAATCACAGTAGCATCTGCGATACCCCTGAGCACAGACACAATGTACTCCATCCCATACACATCCAGGCCACCATCGTGTAGGTGATGCACCGGTTGATAGGCGAGAGGCTTGTTAACCACACTGGTATTCCAGTTAGCCGCCTGGTGCCCTATCTTTTCGTTTGCGACTTGTTGGCGAAGAAGCTTCTGGTTGACATTGACAGGTCCACCTACTGCCTGATAGCTAATGATCGCCTTTGTTTCTTGTGTAAATGCAGTAATGACAATGCCCGTGAGCACTTCCTTACCAGTTCTTTTCGATAGGTAGGAGTCAATACCAGCAGGCACATAATCGACGCCACGCACCAGTCTAACACCACCAACCACCACATCAATTGGCTTTCCATAAAACGGTCCCCAGTCAGCACCGACCAAATAACTGCCGCTGCCAACAAGTTCTTGCTCTTCATCCTTGATCAGGTTAGTCGCTGCTTTCCCGGTATAGTCAAGAGGCAAGACAATGCTTGTTTGTGACATGTTCATTCCTTCATTCATTCGTGAACTCAGATGATTTGAAATGAAGCATAAAAGACTACACTGGGAGGTATTATCCTCCCAGTGTAGTATGTATTACTTCTTAACTGTTATTGGAGATAGAGGCAGTCACACCCATACTGAAAGTTTCAGTCAGAGTGCTTCCAGTGCCATTAACTCGATTGATGCTCACCGTAACGGTGTCGTTAAAGGTCTCTTCCGTCGCAGAGTTGCTGGTGGTGTTGATGCTGAACGACGCAGACCCCAAAGAAGTCCAGTTGACAGCATTGTTGAGCACCGTGGTGTTGGATGGCACGAATGCCCCACCGCGAGAGATCTTCACCTGGAACTCATCAGCATTGGGCGTACCACCAGTACACCACGTACCAGTCGCAATAATGCCACCACCCTTGCTAACTGACCACGTCCCGTTCACACTGATGTAGAACTCCACTGACGGGTCCATGTCATCCAGTCTGTATGGACCACTTGTACCCAGGCTAGACTTCAGAACAGCAGAGGAGCTGTTTCCAGCAGTCGTCGTAAAGATCACATTCAACCAGCCGGTGTAATACGACACACCACCTTGAGTAATCTTGCAGCGATAAGAACCCGTGACTGTTGCATCATCACCATACTTCCAGTTATACGTAAACGTGGTCGCTTGCGATGTCTGGTTGTTGATGGTGAACTGAGTACCACCGCCGTATTCCCACGTGTAACTGCACGAGTCAGCGTTGTAGGGTCCAGGGATGGCTCTGATGCTACCGCTCTGAATAGCCATCGAACTACCAGGAGTAGCCGATACCACTGCCGCGGTTGTGATGGGTGTCTTCTCGATCGTCGCACTCAGAAGAGGGTACTGGAATGTGCCGACCACTGCGCTACCAGAACCAGACACCACCTTAACAGACGGAGTCTCCCAATAAACAGGAGAACCTGCCGCATTGATCTCCATGATCGTGCAAGCCCAATATGCAGTGGCATTCCCACTTCCAGAGAAGTAAGCCGCAGCAGTGTTCGGGGAATTACACGCGATGCTGGAGTCACCCGAGACATAATGCCAATGATACGTCTGGGCGCCCGATGCATTGGATGGCGCAGGAGAAGCTGTTACGGTAGGAGGCTGACCACCACCCGAAGTTGCCACATTGACCGTTCCGATGTCGGTAGTGGCACCCGTCATCGCCACAAAGGCCGCTCTGGTTTTGAATACGGCATAATCGGACCAATCAGAATACTCACCAGAGGCACCCTTGAAGCGTGCCGAAATTCGATAACTGGTATCGAGCTTGAGGGTCTCGCTGAAAGACGGTGCGGTAGAGCCATTGCACAGTCTGTCATAGGCAGTGATCTGAGGCAGCCACGAGTCAGCCAGTGCGACTATGTAGTCGTAGCTGTATGGCGTATCCGATCCAGAGCTCAGTTTGAACTGACTCATCTGGAATGCAACCGATGCATCAACGGTCGAAGGAGTGGCCGTGATAGTAGGTTTCTCAATCGTCGCAGACACCACAATTACATACGTGTCCTTGGTAGTGACACTGATCGGATCAGACCAGTCACTCCAGCCCAGAGTTGCTCCCTTATAGCGCACCTTTGCAGAGAACGTCGTAGAGACAGGCAGACCAGTGAGCGTGATGGTGCCACCATTAGTGCCAGCGATGGTCTGATGATAGTACTCGGCACCGGTGCTGGTATTGGTAACTACCCACTCACATGCAGCCAGCGTATCGGTGTTACCAGCCTTCACGCTGAAGTTTGAGCCAGCAATTACCCAGGTCGGATCACTGTCGTACAACGTGCCAGAGAGTGCAGGTTTGTTTATGCCAGTATCAGTGATCATCAGCGGGATAACTCGACTGGACGAATTACACTTGATTGTCAAGTTCTGGGAACCCAACGGCATGTTGTCCGGGATGGTCAGCATGAATGCGCTGTTACCCTTGGTCTGATCAGTTGGCCAAGAGTAAAAAGACACTGCTCCGCCATCGAGTACAGCGCTGTAGCTGCTGTAAATGTCGTAGTTGGTGATGTGAAAACTACCCGTAGCCCCACGGGGCAAACTGGTCGGTCCATCGATCGTAATGGCATTGGAGTAGTCGGTGCGCTTCAGATATCGATCATCGGCTTCCTGCTTTGTCCAAACTTCACCCTTGGTGTAATACAGCCAATCGTGATCGTGACTGACCTTGTGAGTCGCCATCAGGTTGTCGATGTAGTTGCGCAAAGCATCGAGCGCATTCACATTGCCATTGAGAATGGCCTGACGGATGTCTTCGAGCACATATACCAGATACTCAAAGCCATAGCTATCACCGATATCGTGCAAGTGATGCCCGACAGGAAAGAGGTTGGGTTTACCAACAATCTCTCCATAGTTGAAGACACGAGTATCCACATCCACTGTGGCAATCATGTCAATCAAAGCTTGCACCATCAGGATGTACGGTCCACCGGTCATCTGACCAGAGAACTGAATGTTATTGGAGACAGCCGGATCAATGATCGCAACTGCACCACAAACATCCTGACCTGACCTGGCAGTAGCCGATGCCACGGACTGGATGGGCAGATACTGAACTCGAGGAGTCAGAGTTTTTCCAGTGCTCGCATCAACCAAAGTGATCGTATCGCCAAAGAAGGGACCGTAGTCAGGAACGAACACTCGGTTGGTGTGCGGCACGAGTGTATGGGGCTCTCCACTGACAAAGTTGTCAGCGCTCTTCCCCGTCAAGTCAAGCGGATAGCGCAAGATCTTTTTGCCCACGTAATCATCGTCGGACATATGCTACTCCGTTAAAAAGTTTGAGATAACCAGATGATTTCCGATACCTGGTTTAGCCGTTGTTATTTACCATAGCCTCAAGATCGAATATGACTTGAGTGGTGTGGACATTCAAACTATCGTTGCTACTTATCAATTTCACATTGAAGATATTTCTGTCAGTCAAACTAAGGTTGGAGCTACTCGCGAGTGAAACTGTATAAAGCACGTAGGCATTGGAACTACTCCCCAACAACATCCAGTCAGGAGCACCATTTGTGATAGTGACGTTATTGTTTCCATTCAGAGAGTCTGAAACCATCTCAAACATGACTTCAAACTGACCATCTGTAGGAGCAGCTCCTTCAACCCATGTTCCTGAGTAAACATAACCACCATAGTTGTTTTGAATGTCCAATGCACCTTGTGTGATGTAGATTTTCCAGTTACCTGTATCTTCGATCATGAACGTCATGTGAACGTCCACAGTTGTTCCGCTAGCATACCCAGTACTGATTGTACCAATGTCGGACTTGATCACTGCTATGGGGGCTTTCCCATAGAAGTCACTAAGAGATATAGGTCCTGAGGGTATTCCAGCCAGATTCCTGACCGCAACATCATTTAAACTGATGGCGTCGGTGGAGCTCATTCCAAGAATCTTGCGAATATCGGACATTGATATTGCGCCTGATGATGGTAGCACTGGTTTTAGACCTGCCATTTCAATGCCTCACTTTGTTCTATCTTTTATTGCTATCCGACATTTATCGGAGATGCTGTTGCTGTGAATTTCAGTGTTTGAGATATCAGCGGTGTAGTTGATCCGACAGCCCTGATTTCCACAAGGAAAGTAGCCGTACAGTCAACGGACTGTGTCGAAGTAGTGCTTGCCAAATGAGCGCGAACTTCGAATACGATACTGCCTGCATTGGACGTTATTGCTGTCCAGTTAGATGCACCATTATAAATCGTTCTGGTGACACCTAGAGTGCTGCTCGAGATCACGGTATACCTGACCTCATATGCAGAGTCATTGACTGTGCCAGTGGCCCAGCTACCATCTACTAAGGTATCGGAAGAGATGTGGTCATGCCCACTTACTTCTAAGTAAAACTGACAAGCGGCAGAACTTTGAAATATGTTGGTATAAGCTGTTTCTGATAACCCGAGCGATGAATTGACTACGCCAGCGACTATTTTACTCTTACCGTAGAAATCGGATAATGAGATAGCACCACTGGTTTTGCCAGCCAAGGCCCTCACATCAGCATCATTCAAACTGATACTGGTTCCGGCAACTTTGCCGAGTTCGGTTCTGATGTCCGTTAAAGAAATACGTCCTGATGCAGGTAGCGTCATGGTTTTCCTCTGAAGAAATAGATTAGACCTCTGAGCAAATGAGCTCAGAGGTCTAATCTCAACCTAAGTCATCACCGTTTCTCAAGTGCCTCGATGCGGGCAATAAGCTGGTGAATAAGTTCATCCTGCTTAACAGCCAACTTGGCAAGCTTCACTGCCGAATACAAAGCAGCATTGCCATAGTTCACGCCCAGATACCCATTCTCATCCATCTGAACTGCTTCGGGCAACACATCCTGAAGCGACTGAGCACCCACACCCACATTGGTCTGTTTGATGTCTGTACGATCATAGACACCAGCCAGAACAGATGACAGCCGCCACACGTAGTCATCACCCTTATCACGCCAGTTGGTCTTCAAACGTTCATCCGAAGTCAGCGTGAGGTTGGTATTGGCAAACAGCGTGCCCGTAATAGTGACGTCACCATTCACTGTGGCGCCTGCAAGCAAAGACGCAACCAGTGTTTGAGTAACATCGGCTGCATTCATGGGCGCATATCCCAAGGCCGAAGCTACCATTGCTGCTGAGAGCCCACCGAGCGGAGTGAAACCAAGAGCGCTCGTTACCATGGAGCTATTGATTCCACTCAATGGAGTGTATCCTAGAGCCGAAGTGACCATGGAACTGGTGATGCCGGTCAGATAGGTGCTGTTGTCCAGTGTCCAGGAGTTTGTTCCGGTCTTCTTGAGCAAACCTACCGAAGAATCACTGAGTCCAGCAATAGCCGTCAAGTCAGCATCCGCCGTCTGGTAACTGGTCTGATCGAATGTAAACCCGCCACTGCCATTCGCGCGAATCAGACCAGTAGTGCTCGCAGACATCCCCGCCAAAGCCGTCAGCAACGCAGACTTCACCTGATAGTTATTCAGTGCGGAGTTGATGTTGCCAATATTGGTTTCAGCGGCACCCATTCTGGTCGCAAGACCGCTAATGGCGGTAGTGTTACCCGAGACATTGCTGTTGGTGGTTCCAATAGCGCTGCTGTTCGAATCCACAGCTGACTTCAAAGAGTTGATGGCATTAACCACCGTATCTTTCGAAGAGGTAGTGAGATTCCCCATTGTGCCCACTTCAGCATTGATGCCGGACACCGTAGACTGCAGCGTGCTCAAACCGGATTGCAGGTTTGAGATATTGGTCTCATCAGTGGCCTGCTTACCCTGAATACTGGAAATCGATGTAATGATTCCAGAGATCGAGGAAGTATGACCCGATACTGTCGATTGCAGTGAACTGATGGCTTGTTCATCAGAAGTGCGGCTCGCCTTCAAGCTGGACACATCAGTCTGGATTGCACTGATGACAGAGTTGGTATTAGTACCGTTTGTACCCACACTCTGCGAGAGGCTGGTAATCTGCTGCTGAAGACTGGTATCTTCAGCCTGCATCTGGGTCAGGGTGGTGTTGATGCCGCTGACACCAGACTGAAGAGTGCTGATTGCTTGCTCGTCAGATGTCCTGGAAGTCTTGAGACTGCTGACGTCGGACTGAAGGGATGAGATGGAGCTATCCGTCGCAGCCTTATTGTCACTGACCGTCTTCTGCACACCCGTCACAGTAGTCTGAAGGCTACTGATGGCGTCAGTATTCTTCGAGACATTCGTATTGGTGGTGCTCAGTCCAGATTGCAGGTTACTGATGTTGGTCTCGTCAGTCGTTCGCGAACTATCAAGGCTACCGAGCTTGCCCCAAACCGAAGTCAGGGTATTCTTGATGTTGGTGATGTCGCTTTGCGACTGTGCGATGTTCAGGTTGGCCGATTGCAGTTCCGACAGATACGCGAACTTGACTTCACTCGCATAGACAATACCAGCGGGCTCGTCGGTATAGTTGTTGTCAGTCGTAATCAGACCAAGTGCTTTCGACAAGGACGTATTAACAATCCTCGATCGATCCGTAGCAGTGCGCACATACAGCGACAGATACGTATCCACTCCGTTGACCTGAGACACGGCATAGCCGAACTCAACAGCACCGTTGTCACGAGTCAGGTTCAGAACATTCAGGTCATACTTGGCAGAGCCACTGAGATTGTATCCCAGAGAGACCATGTATGTAGCTGGGTGGTGTGCGTGATCCGTTGCGACAGTAGTGATTACAGAAGCAGCAGAATCAGCAGCCGTATAGTTCGACATATCAATCATGCCGATGTACGACCACCTGCTCGCGTACCCACCAATTGCTGCGAGATCAGAGAACTCAGTCTGGCTCGCATTGAGATCTCCCACTTCCTGCGCTGTCATCTGAATACTGGCGAGTACTTCAGCCAGTGTCTTGCCACCGAGCTTGCTGGCATTGGCAACAGTGCTTGCCAAAATGTCAGACAGACTCTTACCTTGAAGAGTCGTAGCGTTATTCGCCACAGATGTCGAGAGATTGGAGATCACCTGGTCATAGGTCATGCCATTGAACTTCTCGGCATTTGCTGCAGTCCCGCCCAGAATGTACGTCATCAGCTCAGTCAGATGCATGCCGTCAATTGCATCGGATGTCGCTGCGGAAACAGCCTTACCCGTCGCATCGAGTTTCTTGGCAAGCAGATCATTGATCTGACTGATGGTGTAGGTAGCGAGCTGGGCATTGCCGCTCTTGAGCAGCAGCGCCTCGTAGATGTTCACCAACTCAGCCACCACCTGAGACAACCCCACCATATCCACCAGATCCCACTGGTGATCAATCACCGGGAAAGTAGCAGGCAGCTCAGCCACGGCATCCCAGCTCGTGATGCGAGGGTTGGAAGTAGCAGTGGTGAGCAGGTAGTTGATGTCATTCGTGGATATGGTCCAAACGCCGCCAATCGTCTGGTAGGAATTGAAAGTAACCACGCCTTCAAGATCGGTATCGATGAAAGAAATCGAGCCGTAGATAGGCTTTGCGCAAGAACGAGTGGCTGCAAGGAATTCGTGTGTCAGAACGTAATCTTGCCCTTCAACGAGGGTTCTTGTCGTTCCGTCAGTCTTATTGGTAAAGGACAGGTTAAGACCTGCCCTGAAAAATGGAGCTTGTGCGGGAATGATGAACTGAAAGTCGCGATAGTTGACTTTCGTGAGGATTTGCTGCTCTCCGGTGATCTTGTTTGCGGTGCTAACACCGGTAGGATCAAACGGATACGCGTTGGTGGGAGTCATAGTTGCGATCCTAGGGTTGCAATTTATTACGATCTCGTCGAGATTCGATTCTTACTCAAACTATTTGCTATTAGCGTCCGAGGTATAAAATGTACAAACTGGTTTCGGCAGTGGGCAAGTACGCCGACCAAAAGTCACGCTGGGAGAAGGTCGATGTCTCAGCAATGTCTCTTGCCACAATCTATCAAACATTCGACAAACTCTTTGCAATTGTCTATAACGATGTGCTCGAGCAGAACATCAATTTCGACTTCGATAGCATCAAGGCAACCTGCTATTACTCGACTCTGACACCTGATCAGTACTTCGCATCTATCGGTGCTAAGGCATTAGTTGGTACTGATCAATACCCGTCTTTGAAGTTTGGCTATGTGAAATACAACGATGTATTTCAAGCCGGCTTTGACGTAACGCCCATTTATCCTGATGCATCGGCTACGGCACAGCTACCTGGTTCGGAGAAGACAGCAATTGTCCTGACCAAGAGTGGAGTCGACTATGCCAGCATCTATAACAACTGTTTGTTCAGCGTGAATGGGTATTTGCATCTGTCTGACTATGATACTAACGGTGTCTATGTCATGGATGCCAATAAGACTCGCAGAACTTCGAGTATGAATGCCTTGGGTATCTACAGCTTCAAGGATGTGGGTACTATCAAGCAGATTCCCATTACTGAGAATATGGTGCAAAAGCAAGATGCCAATGTACCCTACTCCACCAGAGCTTACATCGCTCTGAGTGAAGACATCGGTGACAGGACAGTGGCAGTCAGTATCGGTGGATATCTGCATCTGTGTGACAGCAATACCATCAGGCAGGTAAGCGAACGACTCATCTCTTTTGAATTCCTCAACATCCCTTTGTATGAGCGGATTCTGGAATCCATCGGTAAGCTTGATATCTTGAGTCTGGGTCTGACCGATTACACGTACAAGAATCCTGCACTGGTTGATCGTGCTGAAGTGCTATCCGACGATGTGCTCAAGAAGTACATGACACTCTCCCAAAGCTTTGTCATTCTCATCGACAATGCCGACATCTATACCGGGAAAGAGTTTGTGGAGATCACTCCATTCTCTGGCAACTACTTTACTGTAGGCAAGCCCAATAAGCCTTTGGTAGGGGATCGTGGCAAGATGCTGGAGTACTGGGCTCAGTATGAAGATGGGATCTATTGCCTCTCCACCAGAAGCTGTGCGCGTAACAACTTCCTGTTCAGAACTGGCATGGCAAACTCCATGAAGGGTCTGAGCGATCAGCGTGTACCGACTGATGAGCAACAAAAGCCTGGCGCACACTTTCTTCTTATTGCAACCGATATTGCTGCATAACGGCATAAAGCACACTACTAAACGGGAGTGACCCCGTTTAGTAGTGTTTACCGCATTTGCTGCTCAGGTGAAGGAAACGTGTTCGTTATACTTCGGAGGTAAAACAATGTTGTCTTCTGTCAATGCACAAACTTCCACATCTGACAAAGCACCATACTGCGAAAAATCATGACTCACCATAAACATCTGGCTAAAGGACATCTGAGTCATCATCATCTTGATCAGATCCACACTGGATCTGCGATGGGAGCTATCTAACGCTGAGGCAAATTCATCAAGGTAGAGCGGAACATCCGCCAAGCCAAGATATTGCAATGCAACAACCCTGAAAA
>Ga0302261_1000045_pt1 | contig 42271 bp, 54 predicted proteins | sample II_Fen_E2_4_FD_194561 | JGI IMG/M metagenome (GOLD analysis project Ga0302261, IMG submission 194561) | Peat permafrost microbial communities from Stordalen Mire near Abisko, Sweden - II_Fen_E2_4 | ecosystem: Environmental > Terrestrial > Soil > Wetlands > Permafrost | place: Sweden: Abisko... | reverse complement strand
AGCTTACATAAGAGTAAACAGTGCTAGTAGTATTCGATGCAGAAGATAGTTATACTCAAGTAAAAAAATACTACTATACTCAAAAGTATTTCAAACATACATTACCATTACGACTTGGTTTCAATACATGTTTTATTTCATGAAAGAAGATAGATGACTGACAATACCAACAATCAACTCATGTGTGATCTCAATGAAGCCATTGAAGAAGCTCTGGCTTATGTTCGTACTGTTGATCTGATCCATACCAACCCTTCTCAAGGTACTGAGGAGGCAAACGCACTGAGGAATGCAACTAACAACACCATCAATCAGATGTTCGCCATAACCCAGATCAAGGGCGTGCATCGGATTTGGCCTTTCGGGAAGTACCTGAACTTCATGAAGTTCTTTCAGAGAGCCAGGTACAACATTGGTGGATTGGGATCTCAAGTTCCAACAATCGGTAAAGTGTGTGAGTTGTTGGAACAATGTGAGAGCGCTGGTATCAATCTGGACAACTATCATGTTGCTCTGGGTGCAGGACCAGCTGAACTGCTGATGAAGAACATCCTGATAAAGCTGTCCAGGAATACACAAGACTGCTTCATCCCCTCCCTCTCATTGGAAGGAGGGGTGTACTACCTGCAAGAACCTCAGGGCAGCTGTGTGTTTGGCAGTCACTGCGTGCCAGTTCAAGGCATGCTCTACATCTATCCGCAGATGACAGAAGGTGAGGCGGTTCAGGTGCCTGAAACCTTCTATGGGAAACTGCTTCCCAGCGTCTACGATGTATCTGTCAATACGCCGGCAGTGTGTCTGAGCATGCATGAGGTGCATCGCATTTATGATGAATTCATCGAGAAGCTGACTACATTTCCTCTTTCTGCCATGGCAGACTGCGGTATGAAGTTATCTATACAGATCGGTGGTGGTCGTAGTGTGATGCGTAATGAGACTTCATGCAAACGCACATCCGAGATAGTGGCTGCAATGGCATACTCCATTGGATGGGATAAAGTCATCATGGTGGGAAAGAGTTTGATTCTTATTTCTGAAGAGAAGAATTTCGACTAATTGATCTTTCGTTGTCTCACAGTTGTTAACCTCAAAAACAAATAGCAGAAAAGGAAACTGAAAATGTTTAAGATCGGCACTGGTATCACTGATGAAAACTTCCAGCCTGTTAAGGATGGGAAGGATCGCCCTCAGCGCATTCGTAAGCCTGTCGCTAAGAAAGAAGAGATCGTGAAGACGGTTGTTATCGATGAAGTGAAGAGTGTCCCGAAGTCGAAGCAATCAGCGAACCGCTCTACCCGCAAGCCCGGCCTCAGGACGAGAATGGATGCTGAAGCCCAATCCGACTCGAAGAAGCCCACTGAAGCGGAAGATACCAAAGAAAAGTCCGAGGAGCCTGACCAGACAATCCTTGAAGCAGCCGTAGTACTGGCTGGAAAAATCATTGCTGATGCTGCCTCCGTTGCTTGCGATATCCAGAGCATCGACTTTCGGGGTATGAATAAGCCCACATCTGTCATCTTTGGTGTGGAGCAGGCCATCAAACACGCCTTCAAGGAAACAAATATGGACGGCATAATGGAAGTTCCTGTTATGAACATGTCTAATGTTGAACAGTATTCGCAGGATAATCCGGTTATCGACGCGAGTGGGTTTTTCATCGCATTCAAACGGGTCGGTGGAACGCCCGTTGGCGATATTGCCGAAAAGATCTGCAGTCTTGCAGATAGTGTTTTGACGCTGGTCAATATATTCGACAGTCTTGAAAGCCGGTGCGTCCCTGGTTCTCGCCCTCCCAGGAAACAAACGTGTGATGAGAGGTATGCAGTCTACAAGCTCGGTTATTACGACACTATTGGCAACCTCATGCTAAGGCTGATACAGAAAACGCAGAACCCGACTGGGCACATCCGTGAGGGCATGCTTTACCGTTCAGCGTTTTATATCAAGGACGATGTTTCCGAAGATCTGTACAGTCACTCGCTTATAGCGGAACGTGGACGTTTGATCATAAGTTCCAGGACTTTGAAAGATAATCACGGATCTGTCCCGAATTTGATCTTCGCCGACTGCATTCCTGATCCGGGCGCTGCCTCCAAAAACGACCCCAGCGTTTACTTGTGCTTCGATAGTGTTTCGAGCATATACGAATCGGCAATAGCGCGCATCAGAGCTAGCGAAGATAATCCCTTTGTGCCAAAGGGCATCGCAGAATGCTTTGATAGGGCTGTAACTTGGACGGGCTTTTGCACGTCAAGCGCCCACCGGCATAACGTAGTTGTTCAGGCTGTGGCGGTTATGCTCTACGCCTGTGGCTGGAATAAGGTCGTCAGGAATGGCAACAGTCTGCTTGCGACGATGAACTTCTAATAACACACGTGCATTTACCACCATCCAAAACAGGATGGTGGTAAATGACTACATAGGACAATCAATGTGATACCCAATTTTTCGAGATACGATTACAATAAGGTCAGAGACGAGAAGGTTCCTCTACTGCTCTTTTCGGGTGGGTTGGACTCCACGTATTACCTGTGGTGTCTGCTCAATGTCACCAACGTCGACATCGTCTATCATACCAGTGATAAAAATTTGGGTGATTTGAAGATGAAAGCAGAAGCTGCGGCACGTGAAGCAGTGATTGAGTACCTCTCCAAGACTTCGCCATTCAAGATTCGTAACATCAGCGTGGTGGATCATTCCACCGGCATGTCTGTCGCTAAGAACACCAATTTTGGGCAAACGGTCTTCGTCCTGGGGGAGGCCTACAACAAGATCTCATTTTCTCAGGTGCTGTTTCATCTGATGGCAGGACTTTACGCATTCGATCCAGCCAAGAATGATTCGTTCCATATCGGATATGTGAGCGGTGACTGTGTTCTTCCCTACCTCCCCATTTTGCAAGATGCATGGAAGAGTCTGTTCAGGATTCTCAAGATGTCGGATGAGATAGCCCCTCTACACTTCGATATGTGTGCAGTCAGCAAAGAGCTTATCTTGGAGAGCATGCCCAAAGAACTAGTGGATCTGACCTGGACGTGTGAGACTCCTCATGAGAAGGATGGGAAGATCGTCCCATGCGGCGGCTGTACGCCTTGTGAGACTCGCGAGAAGATTGACATCTATAAACGCTACAAGCACGGCGAGACTTTGCAACGGTGCGGTAATCCAAAAATCAAAGAAGTTGATCCCAAACCCAAAAAGAGAACCAAGAAGCTGGTACTGAAAAGCGGAGAAAAGTGAAACGATGAACAAAATTGCTCGTGTGTTTTCTCAGTTTGTTCCTACTGAAGGTGAGCAGATGAAGAACGGTTATCAGATTCTCGAGGATAGCGCAATCATTGACAATGAACTGAACAAGCTCCTCGATGACTTCATCTTCACCCTCTCTGGTGATGGTCCTACTGCCGGAATCGTGAATGCGGGAGGGATATCATTCAAACTGATGGGAGATGACTCAACCACCATCGGCAATAGCGATCAGCAAAAAGCCTGTTATCAGATGGCAGTTGTTCTCGGGTATCCCAGATTCAGCTCCGTCAAAAGCGTGGTGCGCTATACACTCGTCTGTTCTGTTGGGAATGCAGTGATCTCTGAAGATCCGGTTGACTGGCAGTTTGACGTCGTAGTTTGTGAAGGCGGCGGTTATGTCATGATGCTCAATTCGCTGACGTTCGTGGATGGTGAACGAGCTGCCAACGATGTCAGTACACGAGGGTCCGACTGGAGGCGTGGCGTCATCACAGTCGAAGAATTCTTCAAGCGTGCCAATTCCGTCAATGTCATCGCCGACACCTGGAAGGAAAACGTGGGCGACTATCCCAACAATGAAGCACTCGCGGCGATCGTGTCAGATGTGCTCTGGCACAAGTCGAAGGATTTCGTCGTAGTTGTCTAGAGACCAATTTACATAGGTGATTCGAATGACCGATGACGAGTTGAAGAGGATACTCGATAAACACAACATCTGCTCTGCAGGTGACGATCCTTTTGATCTGATCGACCAGGTGCGAGGCACGATCTATTGGCTGGATAAGGCATATTACGAGAATGACGACCCCTTGGTCAGCGATGCCAGCTATGATGAAGTCTTTCGTGCATTGCAAGAGCTCGAAAACCGGTATCCTCATTTGAAGACTCCTACCTCACCCACTAACCGTGTAGGCGGTGGTGTGAAGGAAGGATTCAAGACTATCACTCATTCTGTTCCCATGCTATCCATCTATACCGAGACAGACTTCACTGAAGATGGAGCTGTTGCTTTTGATAAGCGGGTGAAGGATGGTTTGGGGATGGGTGCTCACGCACCTGAAGTCGAGTATGTGGGCGAGCACAAGTTCGATGGCCTGGCTATCAACATCAGGTATGAGAAAGGTCTTTTGGTATCTGCGTCTACTCGTGGGGATGGTGCAGTTGGTGAGGACGTCACGGACAATGTTCGCACTATCAGGAATGTGCCTCTGAAGCTCATTGCAATACGGTCTGTTCCCGATGTCCTGGAAGTGCGAGGTGAAGTGCTGATGCCTCGTACCTCTCTTGCCGCACTCAACAAGCGGTGTGTCGAGACTGGTAAGAAACCCTTTGCCAATGCCCGCAATGCAGCGGCTGGGTCATTGCGCCAGCTCGACCCCAAGATCACTGCTGACCGGCGACTGATCTTTATTGCGTATGGTGTCGGTGAAGTGCAAGGATGGTTAGATGAACCCTTGAGTGAGTTTGACTTGGTCCATGCATTAGGCGAGTTTGGCTTTACTCAAGCCTTAGCTGCAAGGTGCTGTGGTCCTAAAGAACTCGCTGAGTTCCATGACTCAATGGAGGAAGGGCGCAACAGTCTCAACTATGACATCGATGGTGTGGTCTATAAGGTCAACTCCAGAGAGTATCAGAAGAATCTGGGGTTTGTGTCTCGTGAACCTCGTTGGGCGTGTGCTCACAAGTACCTGCCTGAAGAGGTTAGCACCAAACTTCTAGGTATTGATATTCAGGTAGGTAGGACTGGCAAGCTCACCCCAGTTGCCCGCATCGAGCCAGTTCAAGTCGGTGGGGTGATGGTGTCGAACGCCACTCTTCACAATGCGTCTGAAATCGCTCGCAAGGATATCAGAGTGGGCGACACAATCACAGTTCGACGTGCTGGTGATGTTGTTCCTGAGATTGTGGAATCCTTGGCAAGGAATGTGAACAACCCTCCTCCCAAGTTTATCATGCCTGAAGTCTGTCCTGTGTGCGGTTCTCTTGTATCCAAGATGGATGATGAGGCGGATTACTATTGTGCTGGAGGCTTCTCTTGTTCAGCACAGGTGAAACAAGCAATCATTCACTTTGGTTCACGTAGAGCTATGGACATCGATGGCTTGGGTGAAAAAGTGGTGGACTCACTGGTGGATGCAGGATTGAGTAACCCTCTTGACCTTTACCATCTGACCGTGGATGCAGTGGCTCAACTGCCTCGCATGGCAGCCAAGTCTGCTGAGAATCTCATTTCGGCTATTGCTGCATCTAAGGAAACTACTCTGGCAAGATTCATCTTTGCTTTGGGTATCCGTAATGTTGGAGAAAGCACTGCCAGGGATCTCGCCAATCATTTCAAAAGCCTTAATGTCGTTGCGCAAGCAACAGTCGAACAGCTGTTGATGGTAAAAGACGTCGGTCCCGTTGTTGCGAGGAGCGTGCGAACCTTCTTCGATAACGCCCTTAATTTTGGGGTAGTGCGGGGCTTAATTGCGGCCGGGGTGAGCTTTCCTGAGAACTGGGGTGTTCCTCAATCTACCAGAGGGCAGTACGCCGGAAAGACCGTGGTGATCACAGGGACATTCCGCAATAGGTCTCGTGAAGAGCTCAAGGATTGGTTGGCCAGTCAGGGAGCCGTTATTACCAACTCCGTGAGTGCCAAGACAGACATTCTCTTTGCTGGTGAGAATGCAGGTAGCAAGCTTGCCAAGGCCCAGGCTCTAGGGGTCACAATAGTGAGTGAATTTTAAGAAAGGAGACTCCACAGGGTTGGTGCTCTGTGGAGTAACTATGGACGAAAAACAATTTATCAAGAACACCATGGTCGGCCTCAGTGACGTGGCGGTAACTGAAGACCTTCGGATCATTGTCACTCCTTCAGTTTTCTATTCTCAGAATGGTGAATTGCTGGATAAAAAAATCGATGCTCCTCTGGATGGAGAAACTCTCGGGCTTGTTATCAATATTGGGGAGTATTGGTCTGAAAATGCCCAGGACATCAGTAAACACCAGGAAGTAGTCACATACTCATCTGATGTCGATCCTAACAAAGTTGAGAAAGGCAATGTAGCTGTAGTGCATTCTGTCAGATTCGATTTGTTGAAGGACGATATCAGTAAGCAGATCCGATTGCACTATGGGGCAGACGGTGACTCAATCGATGCACGTGTTGCTGCATGTGCTGCTGAAGTTCAGAATCTGCATCAGAAATATCTCCTCAACCCAGCTATCAAATCAGCCGACAAGGAACCCGAGAAGAAACTCATCTTCTTTGGTATTTTTGTCGTAAACGTCACCAGGTTCTATAGTGGGGATTCTGATAGGCGGCTACATCTGAGCCTTTATTACCAGATTCATTCTACTGATATCGACACGTATGAAAAATGCGTTGCTAACTCAACTAGCATAACCAAAGCTAAAGAGATAGCTGAAATCACAAAAGGTACTTTGAACTTTTCTTAATAGGAATCAGAAATGAAACCTGCTCAAATAAAGGAATTGCTGGATCAGCTCGATCCTGATAAGGAAGTGTGGTGTCAGGTGGTGGCAAAAGACAACAGTGCTTTCTATGCCACGCTCGAGGTGGAATTTACGGATACAGGACTGAATGTGATTACCATGTCCCATCCGCAGCTTCGCTCTCTGAAGGCCTGCATCGACAGCCAGGGTCTGTATGTGGGGTTGCCCAGTGGTTGATAAAGACCACCCGTATGAGATCTCTGGATCTGAAGAAGTATTTGGGTCCACTCTCTCAGTCATGCACTCATGTGGTCACGTTGTCAGTTACTGGTATGCGAGACCTTCGTTTGCTCGTAACGATGTGCGCGGATATATGACCAAGCCTTGCATTAACTGTGAATGCATAACGTACGTAGCTCGCAATGTAAAAGTAGTGAAACTGACCGAACTCATTAAGGGCAAGTAAGAAAATATCATTCGCATAGAACTTATGTGCAGAGTAGCACGCCACATCACAAAACCAATTAACAACTGGAGTTACACATGATCATCGAAATCCCGGAAGTTGCTGAAGTTCCCGCTGGCCTGTTCCCCGCCGAAATCACCGAAGCCCTGAATGCCCGCATCCGCGGCCAGCTCGACGGCGTCGCCGAGAACGTCAAGGCCCACTTCGCCGCCCTCACCCAGGCCCGCGATTACGCGGTCCAGTCCGGCAACTGGCTCCCCCTGCTGACCGGCTATCCGGGCAAAGACCCGCGCGAACTCAACAAGGTGCCGGATGACTGGCCTGCGCAGGGTGCGCAGGAAGAAGATGGCGAGACCGCCGCCGACACCGACGACATCATGGTTGAAGCCGGTGAAGATCTGTCGATCGCCACTTCGCTGAAGGCCGGCGCTCCCACGACCGACCAATCTGCTCCGCCGCCGAACCGCTAAGCGACTCGGACAATAGTCGATAGTATCTAGCTAGAGGGATTTCCCTCTAGCTAGATACGTCCTATGCCGCATTTTTTTTGCTGTAGATTTCTACAATCACTTATTACTCTTGTGAGACTGTTTTAGTCTCGGACCTTTTAACAAAGGAACATAGAAATGAGTAAGCGTATTGTAGTAGATGCTGGTTTTGGTTACAAACCGATGGCAGATGTAGTCATTGAGACTGGAAGGAATTTCACTGTCGACATCTCAGACAAGTGGGCCTCCATTATTGCAAGTACCAACATTGACCAGATTCTCAATAATATTGAACCCGAGGCTTTGGCTGTTCTTAAAAAAGTGAGAAGTGGCAACGGGATCAAGGCTTCTGTGATACGGAAAGCCATTCGTATCGTGGGCTCGTGGTATGGAATGAGCAGTTCGCGATACTGTGATGTATTTGGAAAGCAAGTCCACTGCTATAGCTTACTCAAAATCGAGTATGCGACTGGAGAGAAACTTCTGCGGAATCCTGACCCTAACCCTCGGATCTACGTTCATACTGGTGTGGCGTCTGGAATACGCCATTCCAAGATCGGTAAGGGCGGTGGCACTCTGGTCGCTAAGCTCCCCTTCACAGGTAATTCTAAGAAAGATGTTTGGGACTCTATTTATCATGTCGGTCTTTCTCATAGCGGTATAAACAAGTGCCGAGCATTCAAGGGAGTTTTGCTGAGGGAGTGGTATAAGCTGGCCGACAAGCATGAAAACTATTATCGTGACGTAGCTCCTAATTCTCCCGAATTTGTGGCTTCAGTAGTCTATGCCATCAATCTCTTTACCAAGGCAGTGCAGGATAGTGAGAATGTGAGTGCTCGGATAAAAGAGTGGGCTGCTCAATTGTCTGTTCTGCAAAATGAACGCGCCGACTTCGATCACCCGAGATATAAGAAGTCTAGAGATTCTATCTCGGGTATTTTCGGGTTTATTTCCGACATTACCAATAGCCTCGCTCTGCAGGTTGCTGCTGAGTGTAAGAAGAACGCTCGCGCCAAGTAAGTAGTCCCAAAGCCACAGCAGACATTTGGTTTGCTGTGGCAGTAGTTAAGATCCATTTTTAAATGGACATGATAAATCGTATGCGATTCCTCCACTCACATCCCGATTAACTCACGAAGCACAAAATTGAAAATGCCTGAACACAAATTCAACGCCAATCCATCCAAGTTCCTGACTGGTCAAACCACTCTGGCTGTCAGCGATCTGTCCCAAGCCATGATCGACAAGATGTCCATTCATCGGTTTCGACCGCTGTGTGACAACAAAGACTATGCCTACTTGAATGGGAATGGAAAGGCTTACGATAGCGTTCCTTTCCCCAGGAGGTAATCATGTCCCCCTATGTGAATTATCCAATAGACGGCAGTGCTGACGTCATTACCAGTGCTGCTCCTTTGACGTTCATGATGGGGCCTGAAGACCTGGTGGCGTATCGTAATGCCCTGGTCAGCCGGGAGATCTCCACTCTGGAAAGTGCGATCAAGTTTGTTCAGCGTCATCTGAACTTCAATCGTTTCCGGATGGAGGTCGATGTTACGAACGAGAATCTTCATAGCTCGTTCTTGCGTACTATCGACAAGGATACGGAAGAGCTTCTCTGGCAGGTGGAATTCACTCCGGATACTCGGATGAAGATTGTGATGCCTCTGGAGTTTTGTAAGTTGGAAGTCAAAGAGATCTAAAAATATAGACTACTGCACTCGTATGTGCAGTAGTCTATATCCCATCCATTTTCTTTTTTTGGAGTTTAGAAGTTATGAACACAACAATAATTGATGCTGCTGATGGTTCTACTGAGGTCTTCGATGTTAATGCGAAGATGATGACGGACAACCTGGCAAAGCTCAAGCACGAGGTCGATGTCGTTGTCACTAATGCAGGCATCTCACTTCAGCAACTCCGAAGGGATCTGAATGGAGTCAAGGAAGTTGTAGATGCAGACAGGTTCAACACTGCGAGCATGGTGCACGCCATCGCTAATGAAGTGGCATCAACTGGTAGTAGTCTCATTACCTATAAGTCCACCACCGATAAGAAGATCGAGCAACTCGAGCATCGCGTCAAAACGCTGATGGATGTGGTATTGGTGCTGGGAGCTATTTCTGTGGGGCTGCTGGTGTGTGTTTCGTCATACGTCAAATAACGTTCAGGGTAGTGAATTTTGTGGGCTAAAACATTTCAAACACTCATTACTCCTCTGGCTTTACTTAAAGCAAGGCTATAAAGGCTGTTGCCATGAATTTTTGTTCAACCGTCATGACCGGAGAAAACCGTGACGACTAAGCGTTTCAGTGCCACCACTATCGCAGCACTCACTTTCTGTGTACTCACTGTCATAGCAATCTCTTGCTCGATGAAGAACTATGTCGAAGAACGCAATGAGATCGATGCAACGATGTGCATGCATGATGTGGTGGTGAAGAGCAATCTTACCAGGACAGGAAACCGCATTAAGGACATGGACAATACCCTTGCCCAAGTCGCGAAAGAATGTAGTGTCGAGATCGATTACGATTGACCTCAGTAAAAAATTATTCGGTGGAGCTATCCATTGAAGGAAGAACACTCATAAGCGCCTGTTAGGCTTTTGTCCTTTCACTAACAGGCGCTGTCTCACTGCCATTGCTTAGGATGCGGTGCAATACGGGAAACCAGAAATGTTGCACTTGCGCCGTTGGGGGCGCGATGTCTGAGCATTGGAGTGATGAGTGAACAATGGGCCAGCGGTCTCTATACCGTTAGCATTACACCTGTGATCAGCCTTTGGCAGAAACAGTAGCAGGTTATTGCCGGTGAGGTCTTCTTTTTGAGGATCGATCCGATAATAACTTCGAGATTCGCTCATGATGGTGCAGCGTCACTTCCAGGTTGGTTAAAAGCCAGCGTAGAGACACCGCCGCTGCATATATCTTAGGCGATAGGCAGGCTAACAGAGCCTATAGCAATCCCACTACCGCATCGACGTGGTACTGACTAACATCTGGTCAGTGGCATTTGGTAAATGGATTGCACTGGGGGTCGAGATAGTAATAGCCATGGTTCGGCACCACATTGAGAGATCTAAGAATCCCACTCTTGTTCTCTCAGGCTTACTTTAAAGTCGTAGTGGGACAGTTGGGTGTCTAGACATCCAGAGTACGGGAATATCCCAGTGCCTGAGTCTGGGATAGTGAGCAGGTGCACTTAATACTCTCTGAGAGAGCGCATTGGTAGATGCTAAAAGCCTGCACTACAAGTAGTGAATGTCGGAATGACAACATTGCCGGTGAGAATGTCGGGTAGCCGACCTGACTTCAATCCGAGAGTGCTGTTGAAGTGGTGTGGTGGGGTAGGGTCACCAGGGGATTGTTCCCCTGGTGATTCTTTTTTGCCGTCAAATAGGAATAACTCAAATGAACAAGCAAGAATTCTTCCTTCACAAACTTCGTGAAGAGTCAGACGAGATTGGTAAAGCAGCTGCCAAGATGATGGAGTTCGGGCCGAGGTCTATCAACCCGGCTACCGGTAACACGAATCGGGAAGAGCTCACTGAAGAAATCAATCACCTCTATGCAGCCATCGAGCAGTGCATTGAACTTGGTCTGATTGATAGGTGCGACAATGACGTAGTTGAAGCCAAGAAACAAAAGGTGAATCACTACTACGAACTTCATCTCAAGAACTCGGCGTAACACTACTTCCATTACAGGAGAAAAGAATGGATGCCTTAGTGTTTCGGATAGAATGGAAAGACAAGGGTCCATTCTGGGATGACACAAATAGCAGTGAGATTGAAGCACAGTGTAGGAAGATTACCAAGGATCACCGAATTAAGACATTTTTTGAATGCGTCACGTTTCTGTCTCATTATGTCACTTATGCCCCCAACCCCCATGAACATCGGGTTATGGAAGAGTACTTGTGTCTGGATAGGCATACCGGGGTTGTGGGGTTTGGATTCAATTCCGTAAAGATCCTGCATGAACAATTGGGACTGGGTGAGTCGTTATACGAGCTCCAGTTCAAATCACTCTTTAAGACCGGATACTTTAAGGTCAAAGCGTACCTGGCTCAGTGCATAGCCTATAATGAAACAGAAACCATGTTTCGCAGATCAACAGCTCAGCTAGTAGAAGAAGCTTCTTCTACTAGCTGAGAAGAATTCTTGAGGATGTGATAGTGAAAAAGTTTGATTTTGAGAAGCGCGATGCTGAGTACTCGGAACGGTACATCAGACACTATTTCAAGGAGACCCTTTTCCGTCATTTCGTGAGGATAAGTAAGGATTTTAAACTCATCTATAAATTGCGATTCAACAGCACGTATCGCGTCTCGGAAAAAGAAGTGGGTATTCCGCAAGAATATGCCACCATGGAAGAAGCAATTGTGCTGGTGATGGCTGATCTGACAGATACGCCCTCCAGCTACCAAATGAACGCTGTGAGAATCATGCATCTGGTGGGTGAGACAGGGCGTCTGATGATGCAGAACAATCCTGACAATGAAACCCTCATCAGGCAGTGCGCTCAAGAGTGTCAGGATTACATAGATGGTCTTCTTCAAGAACAAGAGGTGAAGGATGCCGGCTGAGGTTCAAAAAGAGTTCGACTTTGAAAACAAAAGCTGTGAAGAGCACGAGCAATGCATCAGGCATTATTTCAAAGTCACTATGTTCGGTCATTTTCGTCGCTTCAGTAAGGACTTTTACACCCAGTTCAAGTTCGTCAATAACTCTGTAATCGGAGCAATTGCACAGAATGCTCCTGATGCATTCTTGAACATTCCGATGAAGAGCGCCATCGAGACCATTCTCAATGATCATCACGACCCCATAATGGTCAGAACGTTTGAATTCAATAAGGCACTAGCCTTCACTCAGAGGGGAATGGTAACAACCTATCCCAATGACGCAGAACTGATTCGTACATGCATCATGGAGTGTTTGGAATTTGCCAAAAAACATCTTGAAGAAAAAGGAGTACAGGGTAATGGATAAGTTTTGCATGATGACTATGGATGCAGCGGGTGGCACTTATGTTCTCAATCACGGCTGTGATGATGACAGTCGCGATGTGGTTTGCCCGTCTGGTCGTTCTGGTGTTTCCATCAGTAGTTCTCTGTATGTGAGCGATGCCGCCACTGCTGAGAAACTGGGATACATCTCGTTCTATGAAAAAGAACACGATGAAACCACTTTCAAATACAAGGCAATGAAAACCAGCGAGTCTGTGCTTGAGTTCAACATCGTTGGCAGGCAAGCCGACTATGTGAAACTAGCCATGGCTGAACTGGTCATGGGGCTTTGGCTCGATAAGCAGGCCGAGTGCGTTACTGCTGATGAGTTCTTCATATGCTACCCAATCAGCAGCCTTCACTTCGCCAATATTAATCTCTAGGAGTCGCAGATGCAGGTAAGTGTCAAGCACGCCAGGAATGATGTTTGCCTGGCTGTTGCTGGAGTGGGTAGCACCGAAGCCAGTATTGCACTTATACCAGCACACTACGATGAAGGCCACCATGTTACCGTCAAACACATAGGCTGCAATGACAGCATTCTTCAAATAGTCGGGTTCAAAGACTATCTGGCCGTACTGTATGGTGATGGGTTGCTTTCCATCTACAGAACAACAATTAGCGGTGTAGTTGTGGATGAAGATCCAGAAAGTAAAAATTTTGGGTCTGTCAGTGTTTGCAAAACTGAAGATGTGTATGTGAAGTGTGAGCTAATACTCCAATACTCACACCTGAAACCCAATGGAGAATTCAAAACTATAACGAAAATTGGGACCTGGGAAGATGGGGAGAGTGAGGGCATTGCTTTCGGATATGTGAGCTATGAAGGCAAACTTCATATTCTTTCAATGGACATTGTGAGAAAGGATATTGAACTGAAAGAATATGAGAGTGTAGCTACCCAGAGACGCACCTTCCTTAGCCAAGAAGAGAAAACAGCAGCGCTCTGGATTATCGAGGATGATGTCGATGGTAAAGGCCGGGAAGTTCAGAAAATCACAAAGATCGAAGTCAAGAGCAAATCCACAAAAACTCCGGTAAAGTTTCAGCGCAGCAGAAGATCCACTTCAACCGCCATCGACGGTGAGAAGAAAGACGCCCTGGCATCTGTTATCAGTATGTGCCGGAATGCAGATGACTACTTCATGATGTCTGATATAGCTACCTGCAAAATGAAAGATGTGGTGGTGCCAGTTGTGGACCGAGGCCTAGAGTTCTCACATGTTTATCGTGATGACCAAGGAGAGCTATGCCTCAAGAAAAGCAGGGTAGTGCGGGGGATGGCCTCTGTCACCAATCCGGTATTCATTGGTGATGGATGGGCGACTGTGAGTGCAGTCACCGAATCTGGCGAACCTAAGATATTGTGTTGGAGGCATGGTCAGACCGAAACGATGTATGTGGTTAACTGCGACCTGGGAACGCCTCTGGCTGAAAAACTAACGTCGGTGGATAATTTGGTGGTTACCTCCAATGGCACCTATACCGACTTTACCGGAACTACTTCAAACACTGATCTCTACAAAGTCGTATCTCAGTATTGCGATGGAAGCATCTGGTTTGATGGCTTTGAAAAACAAGTTGCTTTCTTGAATGAATAGAAAGGAATAACGGTGATCTGTGGGGAAGCCAGATACGATGGTGTTGTGTATGTCATGGTGCACAACACTGATGATGATTCGCGCATCATTTATAAAGACCTCGCCACCGGCGGTGGTCGAGTGTTAATGCGGATTGATTCGAGCTGTTGTCTTTTTGATCCTAGTGGGAAACCTATTGGCAAAGTGATCATTGATCAGAGTAGGTCTGGGACTTGTTATGTCGAGGTTGTTTACGATGAGAACATTACTCAGACCTGCAAAGTCTCTCTCGAAGATCTTCATCTCACTGGCCCCGGCTATGTTTGTCTGGCAAAGTTGGAAATGCTGGCATGCATCGCCCGCGATCAACAGGTCTTGAATATCGTGAGGTTGGCTGCTGATGTTGAGTATTCCATACCCAAACTGTAGCAGGAAGAGGCATCGTGACATGCGTAAAAACACTGTATCATGGAACGTTTTATGAACTGGAGCATGATACAGAAAGATACCCGCGGCAGGTTTTTAGAGTAGTCTGCGGTGATCGCACTAAGATCTTCGACATTGACTCAAATCGCAATATTTTCAATGTCAAAGGTGATAAGGTAGGCCAGCTTCTCCTCCTTGGTAGTAAGTGCCTGTTCGTCCTGCATTACAGTGATGTGGTAACACAATTTTGCAAAGCACATATCAGAGATCTGAACATCACTGAGTCTCAGTTCCTTTCACCTCAGTCCATTCTCTTCATTTGCAGGCACGTCAATATAAGTGAGCTTGAAATGCTGGCCTGCATTGCACTAGACCGTGAGCTCACCGAAATAGTTGAAGCTTCAGCAGACGTTAGGAATTACTGTTTCTATGTTAAGGAGTGACTTGATGTCATCCGATGATTCATCGTATAAACATAAGTACTGGTTCAACTTCACGATGGCGCAGCACACCCCTGGTGGTGACTTGTTGGAGTCGCTGTATTATGGGGGGACCATCAATCGGTTGTTCACTCGTGAAGAATGTAACGGGTGTCCGCACAATGGCGGTGAACACACTCTGGGTCTTCGTATCACAGTTGATGATGCAAAAGCGTTTGTTGAGACCATTGGTGATTTGGTAAGTGAGAAAAATGCCACCAAATTCACCGGCGGTTACCATGCATTCAAGGATCGTTTGATCACTGAACTCGGACTGATTGATATGGGACGTAAAATCCCATCTGTCATTTCGAGGTATGTGCCGTAATCAATATTCTTCGGTCAGAAGGGAAAAAGAAATGAGCAAGAAAGAATACAAAGCGAAATCATTGGTGGACTTCTACATCAGCGGAAAGCATGTGGAGATTTTCGACGACCAAATGCGGACCGTCACTGTCGATGACGAGCACGAGTTTTACGTGCTTCAAAAAACTGGCCGCCCCAACAGCTACCATCTGATGATCCTGGAAGTCGGTAATGATCTGCTGACCCAGCGCATCAAGAGCCATGTCGGCAATGATGCCGAGTTTGATTCTTTGACCCGCTCTCACCTCCTGATTGAGCTCAAGATCAACGAACTCCTGAACTTGGCCAGGCTCAATGTCTTGTTGGATATCGCCAGCACTGCATCGCCCGCCAAGGCTGATGGTGAGTCAGTGGTTGTTTCTCGTCTCGGGTATACGGACATCATCCGTTTTCCCGATAACAAGTACAAGGTTTTGCATGTCTGCAATGGCGAGACCGACTACATTCAGCTTGACTCAATGATGGATGTGGTTGACAATGTTGTTGAGGGGTGGCACCTGCGCAACGGAAGTTGCAGTCGCGGAGCAACCAGTCACCCATCCAGAGAATCCAATCCCCAGTTTCCGAAGAGCACATCAAATCTCGAATCCCACGATCCGCTCGCAAAGAAGAAGAAGAAGGCCTGATATTTAGGCCAACCAGCACCATGATATCTTCTAGTACAAACTAGGAGATCTTCATGAGTAAAGTAGCTTCTTTGACCAGTGATTCTGATGTAACCAACTCCAATGTCGGTCTCCAGCAGGTAGGAGTGGGTGAACAGATCATTGGAGGCGGACAGGTAGGTAGTCCTGTGACAATTGGGTTTGCAATGATCAATCAACAGCCTGGTCTTGCCACACCTACGGATTTTCGAATGCCTGCAAATTGGCTCGAAGGTATGAAGAACCATTTTTGAAATCAAAGACACCCTTAACCCGGTGTCTTTTTTTTGTATTTAGGTATATACATATGCAGAGAACTGCGCGCATTGGGGTCTGGCATCGCCTATAAGGATGCAAGTCTGGAGAGTAGCCAACTGCTTCTCAGGCGGTAACATCGCTGAGCACATGAAAGTGACGGGAGACCAGGGATAGAGGCTATGCCTCTATCCCTGGTGTTACTCCGCATTTTCTTTTTACAGGAACAGTATATCAGATAGCCATACCCTACCATTAACCAGGATGATATCGTGGATAAATCACTACTGGCCTTGTCGAGCGTGTTGCTTGGAGGCTTCATTCTCGTCAACATAAACAAAGTATCTACTTGGCTTGAGAAACTTCTGGTATGGGCTGTCTACCGGAAGAAAACCAACTATCGACCCATTGCTGCATCTGCATACATCCACTCCATGCACATTGTTAATACCGACCCAAAGACAGTGCGCATTTGGGATAAGATCTTTGAATCAGCCAGAGCCTATCGTGAAGATGGGATTGAGAAACACACCCTGGTGATTCAGATGCCATCTGTGGATATGCTCCATGATGGAGACCTGCATTTTGATTCCATTGGAACAAACGTCACAGCGGCTATGGTGGAGTTTCTCCACTACCTATACTGGAAGAATATGCTGGCATCTGATTCTGACGATGCAGGCATACTGAGGCAATCTATCGCTAAGGCAGTTACTGCTGAGATGTCTGGCTACTGGTATTTCATCGATACCTTGGAGCGCCAGTTGGAGCAGGACAGTGAGCTCTTTCAACCTGTTCTGTTCTTTGCGACGACCGTATCCAGAGTGATCAAGAACGACATGCCGACCCTCAAGGTAAAGATTGATACCGGTGCCTTCATTCAGGATGGTTTTCAATATCCTGCCGTTTGGGCTGAGTGACGCAGATTAGTTCAAACACTCATTACTTGTATAGAGGTTAATCTCCCATTGAACCTCAAACACTTGAAGGACAAAGAAATGATTAGCAGCAAAGCACTCTATGATGAGTTCTACCAAAAACTCATCCAGAACCCCAGGAAACACATGCTTGTCCTGGGTATTCTCAAGGCCGTTTGTTTTGGGTTTGTGATTGGGGTTGAGAAGTCCTACTCGCAATGGACCAAAGAAAACTGGTATCTCGATTTGTTCACAGCGTATCTGGAGGATAAATGCGATCAAGATAGCTTCATCCGAAATCTGATTGAGTATGTTTCTACCACAGGGTGCTACCGCCTGAACATGTGCATGCCTGAAGGGTGTACAGATCTGGCATATGTTTACACCCATCCTGCAATTGCAGATAACCCTGAACTCTACATCGATCTCAAGGAAGACCAGAAACCTCCTGTTTGGCAGTTCGTTGAAAGCGTGGGTAGTATTGAAGAGGTCTTCGAGAAGGTAATGGCGTACTCGAATAACCTCACCAATGATGTTTTGATCTTATTGCCCATGAGAGATTTCAAAAAAGCCATGATCTCTATCACACACGTCGAACTGCTCTGTGAGAAATTCAATACTCAAGCCAGGGGCATCGTTTGTGATGACAGCATCGCATGCCACTCCCCGTCCCGGTCCCTGCACTAATGGAGACTGTGATGGAATACACACTGGATGAATTCATCGCGACAGTCGCTGACACGATGGGCGTACTGATCAAGCTCGAGGGCATGATCGAGTCAGGGTGGGCTATGGCCCGCTTCGATATGTCGTTTCAGGAGTTTCTCAAAACTGATCGGCAGATGCCTATTGCGAATGCTCTTTTGAAAAAGGCTGAGGAAAAGCCCAAAGAGCAATGCGCTGCTGAAGTGGAGAAGATTCAAAACACTATCTTGCGGCGATATCTCGCATCCCATCGAGTGCTTCAACCTGATCCGGAACTCCCCAAGAGAAACTGCAATTTGCTCTACTATGCACTCATGGGCGATACTCCTGAGGAAAGCAAGGCGGTGCATTATGCAGGAGATGTGTCTGATCGGTCTATCCCAGCCCAGAGCATCTTCAAGTTGGTTCCTCCGGATGCAGTTCTTTGTTGGATCTACAAGGTGCGAGAAGACGGATCGTATGAGAGGATCTATTTTCCACCCTCGTCACTGACTGCCTTGGGCGTTCAGTGAGACACTGATTCAGGAGAGTGTAATGCCATCAAAGTCGGAGAAGCAACACCGGCTCATGGAAGCGGCTGCTCACAATAAGGAATTTGCTGACAAAGTCGGCATTGACCAAAAGACCGCTCGTGAGTTCCTTGAAGCTGATAAGCGCCGGGATGAAGAACTGTCCCACAAGCACAGCAAAAAGAAATCCAAGAAGAAGTAACCTATCCTACCTAATGCATTCCTGCATTAGGTAGGATATATGCTGTGCTCAAAGAAATCTCAAACCTACATTACTTATTTGAGTTGTGTTAAGCGCATAACTCATTCTTGTTGAAGCCATGCAATCGAGCATGTAACTTCGCGTCATTAACAGTCTAGGTTATTAGGACCAGACAGAGAGGTAGTAAAATGAAAGAAGAACTTTTGAGGACCACGTCCAAGGGCCTGGAAGGCACGTATGAAAATTGTGAGGATCATGCCCAGTGCTTGATTCCCATGATTGACGAACTCGTTGAGGTCGTCCGTACACGTGCTCAGTTCATGCTTTGGCGACAGGGTAATAATGTCCACATCCTGAAGTCCAAGAACGGCAACCAGTACGTCCTGCGTGGCTTCACGGCGGGTTCTCCCAAGGAATACGTTGGGATCAGCCTGGCCTTGCGTATCAAGCGCGGTGATGAACGTCTCCTCATGACCGCTCGTCACGATCATCACAAGAGTCTCTTTCGCATGGCTCGTTTCCTGATTCAGACGAGTCTCTGCGAGAGTCTCGATGTGTCCAGTCAAACCGGTCACTGCACAAGTTCTCCCGACGAAGATTGACAAGCTTTGCAGTAAAAAATAACTGCTACCCAGTATCCCATGCAGAGTAGCAGTACCCATTTTCACACACATACCTACATGTAACGAAAGGAAACTCAGCCATGGCTTAAAAAGAAACCAAACCCCTCGACGCCGAAATCATCAAGAACGCCGAAACAATCCAGACTGCTCTGGCCAAGCTCGAAATCCCCGCCGGTGCCACGACCGCTGAGCTGAAGCTCGACGCCAAGCCGTTCTATGAATTCGTCGCACCCTTCGGCATCACCGAAGAGTCCGAAGCTGCCCGCCGCGATGCCTTCTCCAAGTTCTACGCCGCTGCCGGCTACGCCACCGGCCTTGTTGGCAACAACGCCTTCGTCGCCAACAAGGACCTCAAGCAAGTCGACACGACCATCTCGGTCGGCGGTCGTGACCACGTCGAATTCGGCTATCGCCGCAGCGCCATGGTTCCGAACGGCAATGAACAAGTCGAACGCTTCGGTGTGCTGACCGGCAAGGTCGTCATCTCGGGCACCAGCTCGAAGGCCGCGAACATCGTCGCCGTCAAGACCGCCCTGTCGACCGCCGCGCGCGAACGCTTCGGCAAGTAATACCTCGTCTCCGGCTAGAAACACCAGCTCCCTCGACTTCGGTCAGGGAGCTGGTGCTATAGTTTGAGATACTCTTTTTTTTTCTGGACACTACCATGGATAAACTAGTTAGGGACGTTTTTGATGACGTCTGTTCTGATTTGGATATCAATCAGAACTTTCTGAAGCGCCTGAACGCTTATCAGGTAGGCTTCGTAAGTAAGAATGAAGAACACGCATCATTCTTCGGCGGGCATGTGCTGGGAGTACAGCGCGTGCGCTTCACTCCCACTGACAACAATCGTTGGTTCGATGAGATCCTTCAGGCAGATGAGGTTGAGCTCAAAGAACGTATTGATGAAGTGCCGGGTATCAATCCCGAGTACAACGTCTCCAGCGATGCATTCAACCTCTCGTGTTTTTGGTTGGCACACGCCATCTGGAATTCACACAAGCTCTCTGACAAGCAAAAAGACGCCGGCATGATTGATGTGATGCTCGTGCTCAACTACCGGTACATCACCAGTCGTATTGTTAGGCACTTCATCTATCCTGCTGAAGAGAGTGTGGCTGAGGCTACCTATGTATCCTTGTCCAACAAGTTCGCCATCAAACAGTATGGCACTTGGTATAACGTGCTCTACAACCGTGCTTGTGACATCACCAGTCGGGAAGGTAAGAAGTTCTCCGTCATTTCCAAGATGAATGATGACAAGGAACTCGTGGGTGTGGTCAATGATTCCCAGGGTCGTATCCGTGACATGGTCAAGAACATCTATACGGTATTCCGAGATGTTCACAGAAGCGGCGTGAAGATCGCATCTTCGTCTGACTTAGTGGAGTTCGATGGCAGCTCTGTGCTCAAGGATCGTGTCAAGGGCCTGGCCAACTACAAGCAGTACATCTTCTCTGTTCTGGGGGATCAGGCTTCTTTTGTCAAGGATGAGTTGGTAGCAACGATCGAGAACATCGTTCATACCATGCCTCCTAAGCTCTTCAGAGAGACTTTGATCTGGGTGAGTGAGGAGTACTCCAAGCAGAAGAACTCGCAGCTTGTGACTGCATTTGTCGACGAGACGCTCACGCACAGTTTTGCATATCTGTCTGACCATGTGTCTCTGGTTCGCAACTCTGTCAAGCTCCCTGGATTGCTCTCTCAGATCAAGGGCGTCTACACATCTTCCCGTTCCACAGAAGAAGTGTTGTTTGCTATTCGTAGTCAGGCTGAGACGATTGTTACCATGGCCACGGGTAACAAGAACAAGAACACTATCGCGTCTGTGCGTACGGGTCTGATGCTCTATGTGGTGGCTCGCACATATACCAAGAGCCATTACGGGTAAGCTGTGATGTGGTTTTGATCAGTCACATATTACAATTATGAGACGAGTCAAAAATTTGCTGTATAGTATGAGAGAAATCATTCAAGAGAGATTCCCCACCTACCTCTCCAGATACGGATCTGACTGCTTGAAAGAATTGACCTCGACAAAATTGGAAGAACCGAGAGATTATCTTTGATGATCTCCACATTCAACCGTCGTCTTTTGTTGGCACTCCTCCACAGGTAGAAATGCCTGTGGAGGTTATGCCGGTATATAGGAAAATGCATCATGAGTGTGCGATTCAGGTTTCCAGAACTGTGGATCAAAAGCCGTATCGACAGAGCCAGATTTGCCAGCTCTTTGATGGCATTTCTCTCAACCAAAAAACTTTACTCAGCAGTCACATCCATTGAGGTGCACAAAACCTACCTCAAGGCAAGATTGAATGACAAGACTGAAGTCACGCTCAGGGTTAATGCGTCGCCACTGACCCGAGAGCCGGACAAGATGATTGTCTACAATCCGTTCTTTGACAAGCGCAGCGAGATTACCGTACCCAAAGAGGAGACGGTCTCGATTAGCGAGCATTTCAGAATTTTGCAGTGAAACCCCTTCGGTCAACTAGTATGTCTCAACGTGAACAAGGAGGATAGAGACACCAGACCTAACGAATGTGGAGATCATCATGATCATCGATTTGAACGAGGATACAATCCGCGCTCTCAATGCGGCAGTGGTACGTAATGCTTACAAAGTTGATAAGTTCAAAAGGGACTACGCTGAAATCAAGCGCAGGCTCTTTTCCCTGCCGGATAAAGCAAGATCTGATGCTGATCTTGATGTGCTTCTTGCCAGCAAGCAAATGATCGCTCTCCTGGATCATCTCTTCTTCATGGGAGATGAATACAGGAACATCATCAGTACTCCCGAGTCTGTTCTCACCGAAGTGGACGACGATGACTTCTATACCGTCTACTGGAAGAACGGTACTCGCAAGGTGGTACATGGTCCTAGCGTGGAGATTGCCTATACCAGGGCAGGCTACACCGCCAAGGATGCCATGAGTATTGAATGGGTAGATAAGGGCGTGACGAACACTCATGCCTTTGACGTTAAGAAGCGTGCTTGGGTAGTCAAGAAGTAACCCAGTTCAATTATGCGTAGCATACCAGAGAGGGGAATCCCCTCTCTGGTATGTCTATTTTTTTTTGCTCTTATTCACCAGAAGCAATGTTTCGAGCATAGGTGTAAGCACTGAGCAAACTGATCTCCTGGCCATTGATTACGTCATATTGAATACAACTGAAATCAATCGTCGTTCGCAACTTGAGTTCATCAATGTAAAATCTGATGGAGCCAGCAGGAGATGAGCCTTTCTTTCTACTCACAGTGAAATGAATGGGTGCAGCGCCATCAATAGCTTGTGTCGAGGGCTCCACACTTATTCCATCACCCATTACTTCAGTGCGAACTGTGTAGCTCTTTGCTTTGTAACCAGGAAATGAAACCACTACATCTTGAACAGTGTCTTGCAAGAGATTAAAGGTCCCTGGCTGCGCTGTAAACTGTCCGAGGTAGGCGTACGCCTCCATCTCTCGGATAATCGTTTTAACGAGCAATTTGAAGCCTTTGGGAACGTTTATGTTCTCCTTCTTTCTCTCATCGAATGCATAGACCATGAGAGTTTCGGAATCTTCATCGATTATGTGCCGAAGATTGGCAGGTGCTACTTGATAGCGCACCTCCGTTCTCCTCTCAGATCGATTCCGAAAACCCAGGGTAACAATCGAATCATTCTGTTGAGGCTCAAATACACAGAACGTCTGGTCAAGAGGCAGTTTGTGAATCTTAACCCTCAAGCCTGCCATTGCATCACTCCTTTCATCTATCTTTGCAGACGTCGCCTGAACTTGGAATTCTTGCGGGCTTCTCTGGTCTGTCTCAAGATATCGTCGATTGAATAGACATCGTCATTCCTCAGGACAATACGCCTGTCAAGAAGCATGAGTTCGTGTTCCAGTTTCATGACAATCACTTCGTCGCTCGTATTGATTAGTTCGTCGTATATTTCTTCAATGCGCCGACGAATGTGAATCTGTTCCATAGCTTTGTTTCTCTCACCATAATCCATATCCTGGGTGATGACCAAAGAGCTATAGAAGATACGAGAGTCAATGTCGTAATACGCCATGCCACGGGCCGATGTCATGAACCAGTGGGTGAGTAGCCACCCGATGATCATATCGTCGTGAGCGCCATCCTCGTGGTCAACACGGCCATTCTTCATGGTGAGGGTATTGACCTGACCAATCAGCACACGATCCTTGACCAACGCACCACAACGGTTAGTAGCCATACGCAGGCACTTACCATAGAGCTCACTGCGTGCATTGATACCAGAACTACTGGTGGCGAAACCAAACTCCTTCTTGTACCTGACATAGACGTTAACATCACGCCTATTCATGGGGCGACTGATCTCGAGGAACTGCTCATGCCTCTCTTCAGACTCATGCACGAGACGGTTATAGATCCTCTTGAAAGGATCAATCCCCTTCTCAGGCAAGAAGAGCAGCAGATAGTCGATGATGGTGATGGCACTTGAGCGACGCTCAGGGATCATGAAGAGCCGTGGGTAAGTCTCCAACAGATGCACAAACCACTGAGCCACCTTGATGAGGTTCGTCTCATTGATCGTAGCACCTCCCAAAGTACCGCCTGTAGAAGCATCTGTAAAGACCAGTCCGATATCATCCCCGCCTCCAGCATCGGAGGTGTCAATGCCTACCAACACTGTGCCTTCATTGAGCTTACGCATGACTTCATGCTCTTCTTTGTACCATCTCACAACGTACGGGTACTTGTCGAAGAACTGAGTGAAGACTACTTCCTCAATACTCTTATTAATGCGATCGAGGACTTCTTGAGAAAGCGGATGCGATTCATTACCTGACGTCCACCTATTAAGGTAGTCGCGCTCAGCATCCTCACCTTCAGACAATGCTTCACGAATGCGCTGGCGCAGCCAGTCGTCACTCTTACCGAGCATGCGGTGGTTGAATACAGCAGCTATTCGGTAGTCTCCACGCTTGGTCATGGCGCAGATAGTTTCTCTGAGCTTTTCGATGTTCTCAATGTCAAAGAACTTTTCAGTCCAGACTGCCGATTCCATCAACAGCTTGTAGAAATACCTGCCATCAGGGTCATCTCGCTTACCGGCCGTGGTTGTGAAGATCACGCCATGTGGAGCATCGAGTTCCCGTGCCCGTTCCATAGCTGCACCTGTAGATGCCAGAGCAGCAGGAAGTGCTGTTTCCAGGTTTACTTGGAATGGGCCTTCGTCGATCAAGAAGATGGGGGATGTGAGACCACGACCCATGTTCAGTGCGCGTTTCTTGGATGCTTGAGGAACGTGAGTACTGAATGTGTTGCCGAGCTGATCAACAGTGATTTCTTCACCATTGTTCGCATCTGCCTTTGTCATCGTAATGAGATAACTAGGCAACTCAGCAATGATGTCCTTGATACGCTGGATGTTCTTACGTCTGAGGTTGTCATCCTTCGTCATCAAGTTGATGTGAGTCTTCACACCCATGATGTTCAAAAGGACAGCCATCAATCCATCAGCACCAAAGCTCTTCCCCGTCTGACGAGGCTGGATAAGAATGATCTGTGCGTGGACAAAGAAACTCCACCAGAGCGCAATGATGCCTCGGTTAGCCACAACAGGAACGCCGTCTGCTCCCGACAAAGGAGCAGCGCGTAAAAGTTCTCTCAAGCAGTACCACGGATTTTCTTTTGCTTCCAGAGCGATCATCGCCATCTGTTCAGCAGTCAGATCTGGATCGAATGGGTCGACACCCTGAAGGTTTGGGTTGTGAAGCGCTAGGATAAATGCGTGATTCTTAATTCCCATCAATCGATACACAGATGCCAGCCTGACAAAGGACTGGTTCTTTGTTTGTGTATCAGCAATTGCGAAGGAGTGCTTAGTCCAGTCAGAACCGAACAGGATCGCCATGATAATCTTCCCTTGATCAGAGCCTCTTCACCATATCGTAATAGGTGACTTTCTCGAGCTCTTTAAAACCTGAATGTTCATAGAGACGAAGCGCAGTCTTGTTATCAGCATACACGGACAGTATCACTACCATGATGCCTTTAGATGCACCCCATTTTTCAGCAACTGTCATCAAGGCAGTTGCAAACCCTTTTCCATTGAATTCTTTCAGCACCAGCAGCTTACTGATGTAAACAGACATGCCTGTGACTGGATCGTTCTGTATCTGAGCACAGACAGCACCGACAATGCTGCCTTTATGCTCCAGAACAATGTAGATCGCATCTTCAGCTGTGAAGCTTTCGATGTTGCGAATCTCATTCTCAATTGTGACATAGGAAGCAGACTTGAACTCCTTGGCTCCTTTATTCCGGAACTCAGCAAGGTGATTAGCCATGTCTCTTGTAGCATGTGTGAGAGTGAACCCTTCAGGCAGAGTTTTGCTTTGTGTTCTGAGGATCACTTCAAGACTGAATTTCTCAACTTTGAGCAGTGTGGTAAAGTTCTTCATTTTGTTATATCCTTAATGCGGATAATACAGCATCCATCCAATCAAAGGATTGGATGGATGCTTTGACGCAAGTAGATCAGTTCTGAATAGCCGGCACGCCAGCGATAGCCAGGTGCAAGTCATTCGTGCTCGTACGTTTGAAGAACTCGATGAAGACAGAAGCCCCGTTATAGAGATCCACACCAGCATCAATGACGGAGTTCCAGTTATCGATGGAGTACTCGATTCTGTTGCTACCAATGATGACGGCGAAGAAGTTCGGAGTCGGTGCCACTGCTTCAGTTTGCAGGTTGATCTGAGGACGAGCATATGTATAAAGACGAGTCAACCACTCATCCTTACTACTCATCCCCATGGACAGATCCAGTTTCTTCAGGTTCTCATTGATGAACTTGAAGGTCATGGCGTTGTTCTCACCGAACACAGGCTTCTGATTCGGATCGAACGTCACTGTCCACTTGGTGCCAGACTCGGTTGGCGGTTTGAACAGAGCAATACCGACGGTCTGCACGTGCTTGTAAGCCGTGTAGCTATTGTCGACATCGCGCAGATTCAAAGAGACCACGAGGTTTTGCATCGAACCGTAGGCAGTGGGGATGAACGGGTTGCTGGTATCTTCCACTCGCACAAACGGAGTGACACGCTGAGCCTTCGAGCGTTCCATGTTGAAGAGGAACCACTCGAGCCTGTAAGCATTCGTCGTAGCATCCCAATACGGGAAGCCGTAGAGCTTGCAGGTATAGGCACCATTCCACTTGACCACCTGAGCCTTGAAGACACGCGTGATGAACTTATCATCCGTTACACGGTTAGCCTCATAGCACACCTCGTCGGACGAGAGACTGTACTTGAGCGTGACTTCAAACTGTTCGCCTGCCTGAGTCGATACAAAGGTATCGAAACCAAAGGCTTCGAACTTCGTACCGTCCACAGGAATCTCTGCTGTGGTGCCGTCACTGTATGCGACTACGCCAATGAGGTTCATACTCACCAGAGGCACATTGAGCGGATAGTTGATCAGGTCATCATCAGACGTACTCATGAAGGGGCTCTTCATGGAGATACCGGTGATGTACTTGACAGAACGATCCGTGGTCGAGATGAATGCCGTGTTCTTGACCAGCATCTCCTGCATTCGAACCACGTGACCAGCATCCGAGTAGGCCACCACGTAGACGATCTCATTGTCCGACAGATCAGCCTTGGTGGAGCAGGTAGGCACAGCCTTGATCGAGATGTTGCCTGTCTCTTTTACCACCTCCAGAGGAACAGTCGTGCTGATGAGCGTGTTCGATGCATCGTAGACTGCACTGATCACATTCACTTCAGACAGGTCAGTGCCCCGGAAGATCTTGACGAACTTGGCATCGGTGCCCGGAACCGTATAACGACGATCCACAGACAAGTTGTAGGGGATGGTGCTCTTATCGCAGAATACACGATAGGTACCACGCCCTGTCCCCATCGACACACCCAGGATCAGATCGATCTCATCTTCTTCACCCGTGAAGAGTGAGAGGTTGAGCTGTTCCAGAATGGAAACGAAAGTGGTGGCATTGATCGACTTGACTTTGTATGCGATCATGTTGTCAGTATCGAATACCCAGTCATTGACTTTGGGCACATACCGCTTACTGCCTTGTTTACCCATGTAGATCTCTTTCAGAGCCCACTGGGTCCATCGGCCATTGGGATTGTAGAGAGGAACAATACCATCCTCTCCACTAACTCCTGGCACTGGAATGAATTCAGCCATTTCTCATGTCCTGTTCAATTACGGAAGTGAGTCTGGGTATTGCTACCCAGACTCGTTTGTCTTCAATTACGCCGCGCTGGAGACTGTGACGAAATCAGAGAGAATGACGCGATCCTTCAGATACACCCTGATAGCGTTTGCCACAATGGTATATTGATAGATGTCCAGATCGATTACCGTCTCGAGGTTATGAGGGTGCACATAGACAAAGTTCGAGTCCTGGGCATTCTCATCGCTCACTGGATCAAAATCCAGCAAGTACAAGTACGGAGCACAGATCTGTGCCAGCAAATCGTCGGTGTAGCGCTGACGAATAGTGGCTTTGGCAATCTCTTCACTCTTCAGATCATAGATCAGGCGACAGCAGAACGGACTGAAAACAAAGTACCGTTCCGTAATGGGAGAAGGATTCTCCGGTTTGACTTCAGGCAGCTTCTTCGTGAGGTACGCACTCACTGATGCATTGGTCTCATCAGCAGTCTTCTTGAGCGCATAAGTATCCGAGACTGTCAGTCCTCGGGTAGGCACCACGACATCCCGGATGAAGTACGGCTTACCCTCGAGCGCAGAACCCACAGACACATTCGAACTGTTCTCGAAGTACTGGAGTTCATTCTTGGCGTAGAAGCAACCATTGACTACCACGTGCTGCACTTGGTCATCTCTCAAGTCAAACCTATTGTTCCTCGACAGCAGACCATACTGAACGAATCCAGTGTCATCATCGACGGTGTGTGAGAAGTCCGGATTACAGAACCCCTTACAACGAACATCGAAATGCTGTTTGGTATTGAGAGGATCAATCAAGAATGCCTTGTTGGTCACGACTACCTTCGGGAATACCAAGAAGTAATCGAGGTTCTCAGCGAGTTGCTTGCCGTTCATCCAGATCTCGAGCTCTCCGGATGGCACCTGCATATCAACACTGGTGTCTACTCCATTGATACTCTTGACCTGCTGGAGGTTGAACTCGATCGGGCCATTGAAAGCCAGCCTGTCGAATGAGTAGAAGAGTACATTCATGTCGCTACGAACCATCGGCACGAATTTGCTCTTATCCACACCCCAAACAGAGGTTCCATTGACGATGGTGTATTGAGCACCACCCGTCACATCCGTCCACTTACCCGTCGAGATTTCTTGCAGGTAATAACGATAGGACAGAGTGGAATCCGCAGTGAAGCTATCGTCGTAGATCTCATGGAAACCCTTGGACAACGTACCTGCCAACAGCTCTACCAAGAAAGCTGAGCTATTTGTACAGATGTAGACATTATTGAGCAGATGCTGGTAGGCACCGATCAAGGCACCGTTAGAATCATACTCAAAGCCTACAGCTCGTTGTTGCAGTGCGTAAGGCACATCCGCGACTTGCTGAGAGCTCTTGGTGTAGACAGCCTGAGGTGTTTCTCCAAGCATCTTCGAGATGGCGTTGTAGCCAAACATCGATTCCACTAGAGACACCGTCAGCTCTTGGGTAGTGCTTCCCATGACTGCCGGATAGCCAGCCTGCTCCAGATTGGGGGCTTGCCACACACTGACGTCAGAGTCTATTCCTACCAGACTCCGAACAATGTCACTATCCCTCAACTTGTAGAGCTCGTGGATCTTGCTCGCTTCATATACCAGAGACCGATCATATCCGGACTTCCTGATGTAGATACGTGCAGTCATGTCCAGGATGTTCGAGTTCGAATCGATCACCTTACCCAGAGTGAGCACATTGTTCACCAGCAGTGAGTAGTCTCGATGTGTCGCCATCCGGACAGCATCAGGACGATTCAGGTGGTAGTAGACTCCCTTGAATCTACCGGCAGCATCTGCTTGATAGATGTAGTGAGAGTTGTCATCGAAGTACCGAATGACTTTCTCTTCACCCGCAATGATCGGAGGATGGAAGAGGTACTTGCGCTCCTTATCCATCTCACTCACGAATGTTTGCAGCTCAGAGATAGGTACATCAACCACATGATCAATAGAACTATCATAGATCAGCTCTACCACGTCGCCTACCTTAGCAGTGAAGGGATCGATACCTGATGTCAGATATCCGTTCACATAGGTGAGCACTGCTCCTTCCATGGCTCTGTACTTAGCCGCCATGTGCTGCATCGCCAGTAACTCATCCATCGTCGTGGGTGTATCCCCAGCCACATAGATGATGTCATTGGTCGCACTTCCACGAACCGAATTAAAATACGCATTCGAGTAGAAGTGGATAAACAAATCCTCCTTACCAAACCGCGCCGGCACCAATTGAAGATGTGGCACTGCAATGATCAGATCCCTGTCTTCGGTCTTTCTGTAATAGCACCGATGAAGAGGCATTCTGATACCGGATGAATTGTAGATCTCAACGATCAACTTCTCAGCATTACACGCATCGCTGAACAACACCCATTCTTCGGACTTGGGTAGCAAGTTCAGTGCTGAGAAGTAAATCTGTCCAATCTGAAAGACATGGAAGATTTCCGATGTGGGAAGATCAACATTTCTCCACATCACACGGACATAGTTCCTGGTGCCTTCCGCCGGTGAGATCCTCGCAGGTTTGAATATCACCTGCTTATCTTGATCAGGCGTGCACCAAACTTTGCGCACGGCCTGATCAACCAGGTAGTTCTCGGCCATTAGTGAGCCCCAAATGACATCACAAGAATATTGTGAAAGGCCTTCACAAACTGATCCACGTCAGCAGTCTTCTTGTGCTGGAGCAGTTTCTGAATGAAAGTGTTCTTGTAGCTGCGATCGGTACAGGCTGCACGCAGGTAAGCGAGCCAGGTAGGAGGATGCTCCAGCGCAACAGCCATGGCTTCCAGGCTGTTACCATACCAGCTATGTCCAATCACTTCATAGAGCACACCCTTGTTCAAACCGGTCAGACGCACGTTATTGAGTACGTCTTTGATACACTGGCAGAACTGATCCACATTGTCGATCTGATTCACATTCTGGAGAATCGAAACCACAACATCGGCTGCCACATTGATGGAACGAGCAATCCCACCAGCGAGCTTGTATTTCTCATGCTCTCCAATCACTCCTTCTTTGACAAAAAGGCAATGATAGAAGAACGCAGACAGAACAGCGAGCTTCATCTGTTCAGCCGGGTCGAGTGAGAAGCGGTTGCGCAGCGACTGACTGATCCAGTCAGCATACACTGCAATGGGTAGCTTCGAGATGGTGAGCAGATGTTGGGGTTCGTTATTGACCCAGTAATAGGTCAGCACCGCTTCTGAACCATGCAGCATGTATTCGCTCATGTTGGAGATGCGTTTGATCATCTCCCACGAACCATCTTTGGGTTGGCGAGTGTATGCGCGCAGATCGACAATGATGGAGACGTGATCCGTCCTGTCATTGTTTTTTTCGATAGCCGACAAAGGACGCTCGATAGGAAAACTGAAAGCCGGAACCATCATCACACTGTCTTCAGCGACAATAGCGAGAGGGCCATCAATCGAATACCTGATATCCAGTTCAGGAATCTCAAGACGTCCGACGTAGCTGCGAGCAATAATTTCTTCGATACCATGACGAATCTTCGTCAGAACATAGTCTTTGCATGCCGTCGTGTCATAGGCCGTACGAAAGATACTCATTTTTCTTGTTTCCTTACGGGAAGTTCGGGATAATAAATATGAGTTCAATATTAAAATACTTGATGCTGGGAGCTCTTGTATTGAATGCACTTTGAACTTCTCAGTCACATCGCTCAAAAACAGCAAGCACTTCAAGGAACCGGGGTGGATCTTGTGTAAACCATAAGATTCTGCTCTATCAACACTTTATTTTCGCCTGGAGCATTCCATGTCAGCATTGATGAAAAATGCGGCGCCGATGACGATCCAGTTGGGCATGAAGGATGACAGCACCACCGCGGCGAGTGTCGCCGCGGAAGCTATCCCTTCCCACCTTGCAAAAGTCTTTCTTTTTGCGAAGCGAGGCCCCACTACGGATCAGCTGGTCAGCGGCAATTCTCGCACCACGATGTATGGCAGTGATTCTTTCGATCTCCGGAAGAAGTACGCCACACACCAAACCGTTCTCTCGAACAAGCTCAATGATCAGGCCAACCCCCAGATCATTCGTCGCCTGAAGCCGCAGGATGCCGGTCCTCGTCCGAGCATCCGCATCTACCTGGATCTGCTCAAGACCAACCTCACCGAATACCGGCGCGGTTCCGACGGCAAGTACATGCTCGACACCGATGGCAATCGGATCAAGACCGGCGGCACCATCCCCGGCTATCGCGGCAAGTGGATTGCCAAGGCCATCCCGGTCGAAGGTGGCGTTGAAGAGGTGGTTTACTCTTCGACCTATGACTGGGCGACGTCGGAAGACGGTGATGCCTATGTCAAGCGCGCTTTCGATGGCAACACCATGATAGTGGTGACGTCACGCAATCTGGAAATCGGTCTGGGTGTGCAGCAAGAAGGCACGATGATTGACACAGCTGCCAATGGCGCTGCTGGTGCTCAATCCATCATGTACCCGATGTTCGACATCGCAGTTCCGTTCTTCGGTCAAGATGGTAACAATGTTGGTCTGCGTATGTATGCGCCGACCGATGATTCCCAGATGCCGATCAACAAGAACCTGCTGACCAAGGACAAGATCTATCCGCTGGTGGCACAACTCCTGTACAAGGACGATATCAACCAGACCTCGACGATCACTTCGACCATTGCTGGCGATCAGTATGTCGATGTGGCTCTGAAGCCCGGTGCTATGGACTCCACCTATGAAGCTGAACGCTACATTGGCGACATCCTGCTCCCGGCCTACCAGTCGCTCGATGACATCACCACGACTCCGGTCTACGGTCCGTTCGGCCAGATCCACGTCTATGAGGACAACCTCGCTGAAGTGATCAATCTGCTTTATGCAGAAGAAGTCAAGCATGTTGGCGATGATTACACCGACTTCGATGAAACCGCTGATGAAGAATGGCGTTTCAACATCCTGTCGGCCGTCACTTCTGCCAACCAGCCGTACCACGCATTCGAACTGAATTACTCGGATGTTGACGCGTTCCGGTTCAGTGAGTCGGCCACCATCTATGCCCAAGGCGGCTCGGATGGCACGATGGACGATGCAATGCTCAACAAGCTGGTCACGAGCCATATCGCGGTCTATGCTGATGAGCTCTCCGAGTTCACGGACTCGGCTCTGCACCCGGAATGCATCATCTACGACACGGGCTTCCAGCTCGATACGAAGAAGGCTCTGGCTCAGTTCATCTCGGTTCGCAAGAACACGTTCATCTTCCTGGCGACTCATGCTGTTGGTGAGAAGCTCTCAGAAGCGAATGAGTACTCGCGATCTGTGGCTCTCAATGCCTATCTGAAGAACTATCCGGAATCGGTCTACTGGGGTACGAAGGCCGTTCGTGGCCTGATCATGGGCCGCTCTGGCAACCTGCTGAGCAGCAACTGGCGTGGTCGTCTGCCTGTTGCCGTCGAGATCGCCTCCAAGGCTGCGGAATGCATGGGTGCTGCTGATGGCATCTGGAAGGAAGCGAGTTTCTTCGATCGCTATCCGAACTCCATGATCACGATGTTCAAGAACTTGAACGTTGAGTTCATCGGTGCTGCTACCCGCAACCGCGACTGGGAAATCGGCATGAACTGGGTGGGTGCTTTCGATCGCCGGCAGTTCTTCATCCCGGCTCTGAAGACCATCTACGGTGGCGACAGCCTCTCGGATACGTCGGTGCTCAACAGCTTCCTCACAGTCATGCTGTGCTGCGAGCTGAACAAGATCGGCGAACGCATCTGGCGTGAGTTCTCTGGCTCCACTACCCTGACCGATGACCAGTTCATCGATGCTGTCAATGCCCGCTACAAGGAACTGATCAAGGACCGCTTCACGAACGTCTACACGATCATTCCGAATGCGTACATCAGCACCGATCAGAAGTCGAAGGGATATGTTTGGACCCTGCAGGTCAAGCTGGGTGCGCCGAACATGAAGACTGTGGAAGAGCTGTATCTGGATGTGTACCGCAAGGACACACTCGATGCCGCTTCTTCGACGACGGCCTAATCCACCGACTTCGTCATCTCTCCTAGGGGAGGGGTAGAGATATTCCTCCCCTAATGACTTCTGACATTAAAGGAAAAGCACATGTCACGTCAAACTGACACGTTGCTGGGTGCTAGCAACGCATATGCGCAGGGCGCACAGAACACCATGCTCAACCTGGGAACAGGTGGTCAGCTGGGTTATGTGAGTGACCTGTCGCAACTGCTCAGCGCTCAGCTTCACATCCGCAGCAACCTCATCGCTGTTGTGATCGAAGGCCCGAAGGGCTTCTCGTATCTGCCCAATAGCTCGTACTACTACGCCGCTCTTCGTGAACTCGTTGAACGGCAGGCTCTTACCATCGACGGCCTGGCTCAGGGTCTTGAAGTCCAGACTGTGGAAACTCCTATCGGCGCCGCTGGCGAAATGATGGAGCACCCGGTCAAGACTACTCGTGCCCGTTCCCAGGTCACGATGCGCTGGCCTGAACGCTATGGCAAGCCGGTCTTCCGTTTCCTGTCGAGTTACATCCGTAACTTGATCCTGGACCCGGATACCAACTTCGCAGCCATCGGCACTCTGTCCAACAAGCCCACCGACATGCTCATGGACATGTTCGGCTGCACTATCGCCTTCTTCGAACCTGATCCCACCCACACCAAGGTGGTTCAGTCGTGGCTCGGAACTGGCATGTGGCCGAAGGTTACCGGTGATGCAGTGGGTCGTCGTGAAATCACGGCTGCTTCCGAAGAAACGACCTACGACGTGCAATGGGCTGGTGTTTACCAGGTCGGCGTCGGTGTGGATCAGTTCTGCCAGAAGCTGCTCGACGCCATGAACATCGTCAATGCCAACCCGAACAACCGCGCCGCATTCATCGACGCGATCAGCTCGGACATCACCGCCGCATCCTCGTCTGGCTACTCGGCCGGTATCGACACGATGCGTAACAAGGCTGTTTCCGTTTAACGCAGCACCTCAGTTCCTTTCTGCCTCATGTGTGGCTTCCGGACCCTGCATTAAAGCTTATTCCCTTGAGCTTTTTTGTAGGGTCCATCTTTTTTATTATGCCGCACTTCTTTATTCAAAGGCAAGCAAATGCTTTATATTGCAAACTCATTTGATGTAGTCTTTCGTGGAATGCAGAGCAATCATGCCAAATTCGAAAGCACGGTACTGATCAACCCACTCGATGGTATTGGTGCATCCCGTGAAATGAAAGTGGTGGTGAAAGCTCGCAAAGATATCAAGAAGCTCTCCCGCATCACAGCGATTGATCTCTTTCCTTATGTGGATGAGAAGCTGGTCAAGAATGGTGCTATTTCATTCGGACGTAATGACACAGTGTTGGTTTATGACGAGGATGCATCCAGTGATGGGAAGTGGTATCTCTTTCACAGGAGTGTCTAATTCCTATGAGCCAACCATTCATAACGAGGTATTCGAATGACTCGTAATTTTCGTGGTCTGGTAGCAGCCGAAGAGGATAAGAGCGACGACATCAAGCTCGAAGGACCTCTCTCGAATGTTTACTTCCAGGCACTCAACTCGGTCTACAATAAGGATGATCCCAATCCTGACCACATCAACATCACTCTGAGCAATCACGCTGAAGGTAATGCTACCGATGTGCGGGCAGCTACCGAAACCCAGCAGGTTGATGCGACTATTGCCAATCGCGCTCTACAAGCACTGATCAGTAAGAAAGTGACCTATGCAGCCCCGCCTGCTGGCACCACTCTCTATGGTGCATCGGCCTGTGACATCAACGACGGCGATATCGTTGAGGTGGTCAAGAAGTCTGGTGAGAAGCACAACTTCGTGTTGGTGATTGACTACTCCGATCCCAATGAAGAAGATCCCACCAAGGAAATCGACATCAATGACCAGTCTGAACTCTCCGCTGTTCTGGAGAGCATGGCTGTTCGAATGAACATTCCCGTATTTCGGAATTTGCAATCGGCACTCGAATCCTTCTCGAAGAAGTAATACGGCATATCCATACAGTAGAGGCTCAATGCCTCTACTGTATGGATTTCTTTCCTTAACGGAATGTGCCGGTCTTGAACTTGATGAAACGAGTGAGCTTCTCGCGGTCGTTGAGGAAGAAGACCTTTGCCATGGTAGTGTCTCGATACTCCTCGTATTGCTGTTCAGCTTCTTCGTACTTGTCAACGATGTCTTTGAAAACACCGAGGGACTGACCACCTACCAGCTCATTCATGTCAATGCGCATCTTCAGTGTATTGTAGATGTACGACTGCACAGCGAGCAAGATCAGTTTGGACAGGTACTTGTAACTGCGAGGTTGTAGATTGGACAGGTTCTCATCATTGGCAAGCTGGCAGCGCAGGAAGATATTGGCTGGCAACAGAATGCTGTCTCTGACCATCACGGTATTTTCAGCAATAAGCTGGACGTTGGCTGTGGATGTGACCGGAATTGTCCCCATTGCATCAACCATCGCCTGAGCACCACGAAGCATCACTGAGTTGTTGCCACTAGCAGCAGCACCGTAACTCGTGGCGTATGTGGGATCATTGAATGTGATGTTGTTTACACTGATGATGGATCGGCCTTGTGTGAGAGACTTGGGGATGTAGTAGACCTGGGTATAGTCATTGACACGCTCAGTATCAACACCATAGAGCGGGACATAAGCTTCCACCCCACCGATCAGATTGGCGTCCACAAGAATCCTGGGGACGACTACTGTATCGTAGATTGCTTTATCCAAGCTGGTATTTTTTATCCACCAGTCACCTGTTATGCTCAGAAACGCTGCTTCCAGAATTTGTCTGGGAATCTTGAAACGAACGATGTCGTCAAGAGCTTTCGAGATAGGGTTCATAATCGCTACTCCAAATTTTTTCAGGCACTCATTACATTAACGAGCCTGTTTTAGTATCAGATGATTTCGCAATTCTTATCCGTATACAGGAGAACTTATGTCTATCATGTCTGATCGCTGGATTCGTAACCAGTGTATCACTCCCACTCACAAGGTGAAATCACCTACCGGCGGTATTGAGTACCTCGGTCACAAGATCTCTGATGTGGAAAAGCATCAGATCAGTGTCCAGGAGATGCTCTCAGCAGGTGGTGATGCCTCATTCTTCAATGAGGAAGTTGCTGTTCCTCCCACTGGCCAGCTCTCCGATGTCTCGATGACTGCTGCCGAGATGGGTATCGACGTCTATACGAAGCTCACCGAAGAAGAGCTCGCAAACTGGAAGCCGATGATCGAGCCGTTTGTGCCGGGCCAAGTTCGTGAAGAGAATGGGAAGAAGATCCTCTCTTACGGCACTTCATCATTCGGCTATGATGTCCGCCTCCAGCCCAAGTTCAAGATCTTCACCAACATCAACAACTCCCTGATTGACCCGCTCAACGTCAGTGATGATTGTTACGTGGATTTCGAGGGTGATTCAGTCATCATTCCTCCGAACTCCTACGCACTGGCCCCTACGGTGGAGTACTTTCGCATCCCCAACGACGTCATGGTGGTATGTGTCGGTAAGAGCACCATGGCAAGGCTTGCTGGATTGGTGAATGTCACTCCTATCGAACCGGGCTTCGAAGGCCAGGTGGTGATCGAGATTGCCAATGGCAGCCCACTGCCTCTGAAGGTCTATGCCAACCAAGGCATCGCTCAGTTCATGTTCTTCAAGGGCAATGAGCCATCTGAAAACCCGTACGACAAGTCTCGCAAGTACTTCGGTCAGACCGGCATCACTACGGCGAGGTTGTGATGGAAGGATACACGCTGGTCATCTTTATCGTCGGTGTAGCTGTGACTGTCTCGATCCATTTCTGGAGCCTGTATAAGGAACAGGACAAAAGAATTTTGGCTCTTGGAAAAGCCATCGTAAAACACGGTGATAATCAAATTCGGAGCAATGGTCAAAAAGAAGCATTGCTTCAGGATTTTAGTCGAGGAGTTCGTATATTGGAGGAAAAGTTTACTGTGCTCGCCGAGATGAACTCCGGTATAGCTACCAACAGCAAAGCGCTCTCCACCTATGTGAGCAAGCTTGCTAAGGGAACTCGCAATGGCTTGATCAACGCTGAGCGCCGACATGCGATTTTGAGCACCCGGATCAGACGTGTTGAGCGGCGCAGGTACTCACTGAGAAAAGCATCGCACCTCGACAAGCATCTGTACTAAACACTTTTTGTCATCTGAGTCCGGGCAATAAAAATACTACGGACTCATTTCTTTTGAATTACTCCCAACTAAGTTTCGAAAGGAAACACGATGGAACAGCAAGAAACCAGCACGATCACCCTCCCCGAAAAAGGCCGCGTCATGATCTACGCCTGCGGTGGCGCTGGTGTTTCGATCGGTCAGAACTGCCTCATGAAGTACGTCGGCCAGGCCGCTGATGCCTTCGCCAATGTGTCGATGAGCTTCATCGACACGAGCTACTCGAACTTCAAGTCCGATACTCCGCGCTCGTCCTGCTACGTCATCGAAGGCGTTGACGGTTCCGGTGGTCTGCGTGCGGCCAATGCTCCGGAAATCCAGCGCCGCACCAAGGACATCCTGCAACGCCTGCGTCCGCTCGACTTCAACATCGTGCTCTCCAGCGGTGGTGGCGGTTCGGGTTCGGTCATCGCTCCGGCCCTCACGGAAGAACTCCTGAAGCGCAAGCTCCCCACTGTTGTTCTGCTTGTCGGCGGCACCGATACCTATCAGCGCGCCGAAAACACGCTCAAGACGCTCAAGAGCTACGAAATGGTCGCCCGCAACAACGACATGCCGGTCTGCCTGTACTACCAGGAAAACTCGGAAGTAACCCCGATCAAGATCGTGAACCAGAACATCACCACGGTCATCTCCTTCCTGGCCGCTGTGTTCTCTCGTCGCAATCGTCGTCTGGACCTGGCCGACATCACTAACTGGCTGAACTTTCCGACGGTGACCTCGCACGGCCCTCAGCTCGCTGCGCTGGACTTCCATACCAACGAGATCAATGAAGGCGTCAGCGACATCATCAGCGTTCTCACGATCGCTGAAGACGAGTCTTTCGAAGCCCTGCCGTTCAAGTGCGAAAGCCACTACATCGGCTACATCGAAAAGGCTCCGGTCACGATGTCGGCTACGCTGCCGCTGCACTGCGTCATCCGCACCAACAGCTTCAAGCAGATCGCCGGCCGGCTCAACAGCATGGTCGAAGAACTGCGTGAAACCCGCGATGCGCGTGTCACGTCGGCATTCGGCATCATTGCCGGTGACGACATCGAGAGCTCCGGCGGCAGTTCCCTGGTGCTGTAAGAAGCACAAGTAAGCGAAGTATTTTCTGACGCTATCACGCTATCCTGTAGAAGGATAGCGTGATATGCGCTGGGAGCTTATATGAGTGAGAAAGTACAACAATGTCTTTTGATCCAGAACATCGATCAATTGAATGTAATGCTGCTCCCCATCATTACGGATCTGTATAACGACCCGATGTGTGAACAGCTAGGCTTGCAAGTATCTATTCAGGACTTCATTTGGTGGTTGTGCTGCCGCCACATCGAGGACTGCATGTTGCTGCAAGTGCAAAATTTCAACTACAGGAGCAAGAACCACGAAGATCTCTATTACGAGCTCCTCAAGCGTTGTCCGAATCTGCATGTACTCTTCACACAATTCATCAGGTCACCGCAGATCTTCCAGGACAATGAAGTAAACGTATTTCTGAATGGGACTAACATCCACATCAGCTATTACGCGGCTCGGTCTACGCCGGCGTTTGAATCACAGGCACGATAAAAATGAGAAGACTCGTCATACCACTAGACCAATTCGCACATGGCCTGGAAAAAGATTTGGAGTTGTGCCTGAAGCCTTACCAGCGTGGTGTCTACCGGGTTGGTAAAGAATCGCCGATCCTCACGATGCCCGAAGACAATGAAGGGAAGGTCACTGCTTTCTCACTCATTCAAAATGGCAGCCGTTTGATCAAGCGGCCGGTGATGAGCTATAAGGACATCGCTGGCGAGGTAGTCGATTGCAAGGGAGGGACTTTGATTCCCAGGATCATCACGGCAAACCGTGAGCGATTCTTATCCCTCACGCCCACTATTCCCGCACATTCGAGAAGCATTCTTCTGGCGTCGGTATCCGGTTTCATTACCGGCATTTCCGAGTTCGACAATGTGAACTCTGACCAGTATTTGATCAGGGCATACCAGGAGTTCATTACTCAAGGTTACTTGGAGTACGTTGACTTCTACGACATCGTTAAGGAGCATGACTGTGAACTCATCAATCAGGTTCGCGAGTTTACAGGAACCAGAACCTGGACCGTTTTTGAGCCGAAGCGAAAGGGAGAGAACCTCTTTATCGAGGACCTTGGAGACTACCGCATCATCGAGTGGGAGATGCGAAACGGTGGGCAGGAGCACGAATCTAAAGGTGGGTCGCTCCATCATCTGCTTACGGGATGTAGCTGAGTGGTTTAAGCTCACTCTGGCAGAATACGGGGTATCTACCTTCAGACTCAATGTCTATGAGTACCTTGGGTATTTCGTCAAGGAGCTTCTTGACAGCACCGAAAGCGGACAGATTGAAAAGAGTTCGTGTCGGACCACATTGCTGAGACTGGGACTTGATATCTCAACCGTAGCATGGATTGAACATCGGATGTATCTGGAGCTTATTGAACGCCTTGATGGGGTCTTTGAGAAAATCGAAGATCTGAGAATTAAAGGCGCTCTCTATTCCTACAGCTACGATGTGGTTGGTAGGAACTATGATCTGGTGTTCAACATAACGGAGGATTGTGAGTGTACACAAGAGAAAAAGTGCGTGATCTGACCATTCCCGCATTTGTATTACCCACAGCTGAGTTGATAAGTGAGTTCTCCAATTACAAAGCTCTCTTTTTCTTCTATCGGCGCGGTATCACTGATTTGGTCGATGCATCAATCGACAGATGGTTGAAGATTTCCAAGGATTATCAGCCGGCCAACTATTACGAGTACGATGATCTGCTCCAGATAGCACTTCATGATCTAGATGCATACTCCTTTCGGTTCATGAAGGGTAGGACGATATCACCTAACTCGGTCGATGTGTTGGAGATAGCAATTGAAGACATCGATGCTGCTGTTGGAAAGATGCTGGCAAAGTCGATGCCTCCGTGTGAATATGTTGTCCGTCACAGAAAGTGGTGCGACGATGTTCTCACTCTGACACTGGTATTGCCATGATGAAATTTCCGGCATTCCTGACGCTGGATCTGGCTGATGCATTGAGGCCTTTGAGGGATCTTCAAATAGTGAGAGATCCTGTGCTCACTGAAGATGAGGTCGAGGAAATAATTATCAAGCTCATGAATGCTATGAGCGTTGAGGATGATGTCATGTATGCGTTTGCAGCATTCGCATACGACGTCGAGTTTCAGTACTTCGGTCCTCGGTATCAGACATCCAAAAGCCGAGACTACATACAGCAGAGGCTGCAGGACTGCGCTCAACTGGTCTTCAGGCAATTGAGGGAGTTGGGTTGCTACGTCGGCGGCATGTTCCCCTACAGATGCGTCAAAACGAAATACATGTCCAGCGTTACGCTCGAGCGTGAAGTTGACCAAGCATTTCGTTTTGCCATTTAATTCAAGAGGTGTAACCCACCTCTTTTTTTTATTTCGGAGTGTTAAATGTCGACATCGATCGTCATGTCTGTTCTGAATTCGTATTCGTTCGATCTCTATCCGGCATCGCTCTATGGCAATCAGCAAGCTGCCAAGCTCCTGGGCATCACTGATTACTCTTCGGCTCAAGCCGCGGGCTTTGATGTGGCTGCAAACCACGCCAAGGCATATCCGTACCTGCCGTCTGGTACGCCTGATGACCCGTCGCAGTACCGATACTTCACATTCCTGACCCAGTCTGGTTCCAAGGTCATCATCCCTGAACCCTGGATCAAGGATAGCACTATCGTTCAGGTTGAGTCTGTGACGATCGTGGCTACCATCCCCGGTATCACCAGTGACAAGCTCGGTGCTGTGCTGGCAGCACTTGTGCAAGCCGGCTTTACCACTGCATCAGTCGCGATCAAGGTGTAACAGATGACTGCAGCGAATCCATTTGTTCTGGAGGCAGACGCATATCGACGCGATTTGGATGTCGTCAAGCATTACGTCGATGATGCCGCCATGTACTTATCGGTCATGACTGGCAAAGACTACGGGCAGTGCGCAGCCTTTGTCAAGAAAACGGTAAGGCCTGGTGGCGCATTGGGTATGGTTGACCCAATAGTCAGATGCACGGATCGTCCCAACTTCGAAGATCGGTTTGAGGTTGAGATTCCTTTGACTCAGTATCTTCGCGATGCCATCAAGGATGCAGACATCGTTGCACCCACTCTGACGACGTATGTCAATCCTGGGAAGAAGCAATCTCTTCACGTTGACTTCATCGACAAGAATGTGAAGCGCCGGTCTCGTGCTAAGAAAGAGATGTTCGAAGCCGAGATGGACCAAGATGTAATCAAGGCCACATACAAGAAGAATGAGCAGACCTTTGCGAAGATCTTCAACAATGCACTGAGCGGTGCGTATGTGAGTAATTCGACTCCTGTCTATAACAAGACAGCTCACAGCACTCTGACGTCCACATGCCGGTGCACATCCGGGTATGGCAATGCGAACAATGAAAAGATGCTCTCAGGTAATCGCCATTACTGGTCTCCT
>Ga0302261_1000039_pt1 | contig 44265 bp, 42 predicted proteins | sample II_Fen_E2_4_FD_194561 | JGI IMG/M metagenome (GOLD analysis project Ga0302261, IMG submission 194561) | Peat permafrost microbial communities from Stordalen Mire near Abisko, Sweden - II_Fen_E2_4 | ecosystem: Environmental > Terrestrial > Soil > Wetlands > Permafrost | place: Sweden: Abisko... | reverse complement strand
GAGATTGACGATCTCTTTCATTCCGCGACTACCGACAACTACGTCAGGAACGGGTCTATTGCTGGCTTCTGAAATAAGCGGAAACTTGTAATCAAGATCCACACTACCTTCACTGTTCAATCCACATGGTACTACCTCAAGCGGATAACTCCATGTCTTTCCTATAAGATGGTTCATCTTTGCTACAAAAACTTTTATGAACCCCAACATCCCTTCAGCGATCAAACCTTCTGTGGGAGAAAGAGCCGCCAGCACGGCTTTGAACTCTTCGACTTTGCTGGTGAGACCTTCAATCTGTCTCTGAAGATCTCTGACAATACCAGCTTGCATTCTGATATCGTTGAGCTCTTTCTCTTTCATACCCAGAGTGATCTGGTGACGCTTAATACAGCCCTCAATGATCGTCTGACGTATCGAGTGGATAGTTTCATCCACATTCTTCTCACGTTCAGTACAGATCGCTACAGCTTCCTCCAAAGCCTTTTGAGTTCCATACCAACTTTCGATATAGAACTTGTAACGCTTGAGCTTATCCTGAACAGCAACCAAATCCTGAGTGAGGTTGGAGATGCGGTCTTCAAGTTCATCATGCTTCTTGATAACCTGCGTCGTGTTTTGCAGGTCGGAGTTAGCAATGATAGCCAGCTCAGCGCTGATTTTCTCAAGATGAATCTCATGCTCTCTTGCTTCACATTCGAGCCAGAGGTCATGCCTCAAATGCTGCAGTTCAGATCCGATAGATTGAGGATCGTTGCGATACACATTCTTGGCCGACAGATACTTCCAGAACGGCCCGAAGTTAGGCCATGCCTGCATGTACCTATTGATCTCACTTTGAGCGAACAGGATGGCTGTAACGCGATTATGCTCAGTGCGGATAGAGTTGATCTCAGTTCCAATCTTCTCTTTTGCAGCAAGGATTGAAGAGAGCTTGATCTTGGCATCCTCGTATGTCTTGGCAGAATAGCCAGGAATCCATCTGTGTGCACATTTCGGGCATTCAGTCTCACCACCATCTTTTTGATGTTCCATATGCAGGATCTGATCTTTGACTTTTCGTTCATCGTCAAGGATCATCTTGCTCGTGAGGTCTCGAGCAGCCATCTTCTCGACAAGAGCACGCTCAACCTCGGATGTAGCTGTCCGGTCAGGGTCAGCAATCAATCGAGAAGAGTATTCCAAGAAGCCATCGTGCATCTGGTCAAATGCATCCAGTCTTTGCTTGGCATCAGCAATACCGGAATCAAATGGGATACTGATTACCCGTGAGCTCAGAGTGGAAGCGATCAACTTCTTAAGTGCTTCACTGCGGGTTTGCAAATCCCCCACATTTGTAGCCGATGCACTCATTGCCCTACGGTGTTCAGAACGCATCTCTTCAATACGCTCAACTGCTTCCTTGATCTTCGTCTTGAGAATAACCTGCGCTTCTTCAAGCCTGGCGTACATTTGCTCAGCTTCACCAATGTTAGTAAACAACCTGGTTTTAGCAAAGCTCGCAGCAGTGTCTGCAATGTATGCGATGATCTTTTCGATCTTCTCACTGAGAGTAGCTTCTGCACCAAGCAACTCATTGTAATCGCCGTGGTCGATACTCTTGTTCTCATAGAGCAGTCGAAGCTCGTTGTTGATGCTGACGACTTCAGCTTCGAGCTTTTCGATATCCTCCGGCTTAGCAGTCTTGTTGGTTTCAGCCACCAGCCTGTTCTTTGCAATCTTCAATGCACCCAGTGTGTCCCTGTGAGAATCCTTAATGCGATTGTAAAGAGTGACTGCGTATGTGTAGTCAGCCACAGATAGCTTGGTAAACCACTCACGACGCTTACCCGTATCCATCTCCGTGAACGGATCAAGGCCTGATAGCAGTTTGTGGATCTCAGGCGTGATACCAAAGTGCTGCTTCACCAACTCACGCTGAACCGTGACAGTGCCGCCTTCATTGAGGTTCTCTTCATCCTCAGTAATAAAGAAGTGCTTGATATCTTTACCAAACCTGCTCTCCAGTCGATACGTCTTGCCGCGATGTTCAATCACAACAATTTTGTATCCGCCTTTCGAATAGTTTGACTGGTGAGCAGGAAGCGGTGAGAGCTCTTCCAGAAGAGACGACTTACCAGAACCATTTTTACCCAGGATGAGTTGGTAGGGTTGACTGAAATCAATCTTGATCTTAGTCGAACCACTGATTGCCATTCTCTCGTATCCTGAGAGTTCGATACTCAATAATTTCATGATGCTCCCCAATACCTCTAATGTCCTATCATAAAGAATAGGTGGATATATAAAATGCCTAAAATGAGTCAGTTGACGCCGGTCTCCATCGGTATCGTGGCTGCCAACAAGCCTCTTGATTCCATGGAGATCGAGGTAACATTGACGGAACAGTTCCCCATGATGGATGGCGAAATCACCGACAATGCAGAAACCAAGATCAATTCATCGCAGGATGCCGATGGCAAGGCCTATCAAACGAGCACCACGACGTCTTTGAGCGTCAAAGCTAAGTGGTTACCTATCGGCGACTCTCAACGTCTCACAGCCCCTGACGTACGCCGTGGTGAGAAAGTAGACGTCTATCAGTTTGCTGATACCGATAAGTACTACTGGACTACCAGAGGAATAGGTTCTAAGCTTCGTAAGCTGGAGACAGTTATCTGGGGTTTCAGTGGTACTAAGGATGAGAGCGCTAATGTGGATGATGATAACTTCTACTACATAGAAGTGTCAACCCACAAAAAGCACATCCACATCCATACCACAGTAGCGAATGGTGAACCATTTGGCTACGATATCCAGCTCAATACGGATCAAGGCTTTCTTCAGATCCAGGATGATATCGGTAACTTCATCAATATGAACTCTCAAACACACGAGTTCACATTGCAGAACATGGATGGATCGTTTGCCAATATCAAGGCTGAGAATGTTCATGTTCATGCTGTGCAAGATATGAAGTTCACAGCAGGAGGTAACATCAGTTTTGAAGCAGGTAGCAACTTTGATTCTAAGGCCGGTGGTTCTACCAGCATAGTCTCTGGTAGCAGCAATACCGTTACTGGAAGTAGTAACACCATCAATGGTCCTACAACCATTAATGGGACTGCTACAGTTAGTGGAGCTGCTGCAATGATGGCTGGGCTGTCTGTGACAGGTATGTCCAACATGGGCGGTGGTGGTAAATTCACTGGTACTCTTACTGGTAATGGCAACATTATCACGACGGGTAACATTGTGGCTACTGGTACAGTCTCTGGTACGAATATCAACTAAGCGACATATATCCCACACACTGGTTTGTCCAGTGTGTGGGATATGCCATTACTTCACTTTGATGGTTCCATCTTGCAACACCAAGCTAGCATTGCTGGTGATGAACTTCTCCAAGGCAGCCAGTCGCTCAGCCAACCTATCGCGCTCTGCTTCAGCGGCAATACGCTTGCTATACTCGGTCTGGCTCTGAGTGCGAGCCAGGTCTCTTTGTGCTTGCAAAGACTTATGAGTCTCGTATGCCACACAAGTAGTTTCCGAATAGGTCACAGTCCGAACACTTGCCGAGATACCAGCAGCATCCATAACCGCAGCAACCAATTCACCCTTGAGGTATGTCAGATCCATGTTCTGGGGCACCTGACCCAGCAACACTGAAAGAGCGACGGCGTTATAAGGAACACCCGAGGTGTCCGGATAACTGGAGATGTAGCTGCTCGGAACATAAAGCAGATCTCCCTTGGAAGATTGCAATGTGATGATACAGACGCCATTGTCGTAGTCTGTATTGTAGTCGCTCTCTTGCAAACCATTCGCTGTGTAGTAATCCGCCACCACATCAACGCCAGAAGCCAAAAGCTCCTTGAACGTACGCACGGCATTGCACGTGTACCTGAGACCCGATACGACTTTAGTGTCGAATGGAGTAACAAGTGCGTAAACACCAGAAGCGTTGATGGGAGGGATCATGCTCACGCCTGTTCCCATGACTTATCCCTCCCTGTAGTTTAGATCTTCAGCGTGTTGCCAAAGTTGAACTTGGCCAGAGCCAGGTATTGGATCTTGTTGATGTTCATGGCAAGGAACACCATCTTGTTTCTGACCACCCGCGTGAAGCCAGCCGGAACTTGAGAGACTGCCGTCAGGTCTTCAGCTCTCTGCAAAAGTGTAGCCAGTGCAACAGCCCATTCCTGGGTGGTGGCACTCATCCGGTTGAAGTCAGTGCTGGATGTCGGCACAGCGATGTAGTCAGGATAGTAATCCGTGACGTAGAACTTGCTGTTGCGGTTATCCGGACCACCACAAATCGCCAGGATCAACGACTTGTAGTTATGCGACATCATTTCCAGGTAGGAGGAAATGTGGGTATCGCCATAGTCCGAACACACAGCTTCTACAGCACTGAAAACTTTCTTAACTTGCACGACCGGGGAATAGATTCCCGATTGCAGCGTTTTGTCAGGGATGGCCATTGTGTCATAGAACGGGACGATGACGAACTCAGTTCTTTTGAAGAGGTCCGGGAGAATCTTGACCCACTCATCCCTTGTATGGCTAGAGTTAGCCAGAATGTAGTCAACGATGGCATCGCGAATCGAGTCATCATTGTTACCATATGTTCCATAGATCACCACTCCGAATTGCGCGGCTATGTAGTCGCTGGTTTTGTTGGGGTTGTGGTAGTCATAAGACTCCACTTGCAGGTAGGTTTCTGGATGACCGTTCTTGACGGACTGCATCTGGTTCACCATCCAGGTCGGTGTCACGGCTTCAAGAGCCGCATCGACCTTGTCACCGGCCAGGAAGAAATTGTCGACAGGTGTGAATGGAGGCACAACGATGATGCTGTATTCATCGTACTGGGCCTGGAAGCTATCGTCCGAGAACCAGATTTTGAAGAAATCATCTGAGCCTGCAGGATTCCACGAAACCCACTCGGGAGCCCAGTGCTCGCCTTGTTGCACCATCTCGCCGCAATCTACATTTTCGTAGGAGCTGCCGACAAGTGCAACAAGTGTATTGAGGAAAAGCGCCCTATCTGATGTATTGGAGAGGTCGTTTATTCCGGTGTATACTGCACCTGCTACAGCAAAGGTGCTCTTTTGATTGGCATCAGAGACCGGGACCATCGATCCATCCGACAAACTCGAGAAGGTGAGCAGCTGGATGTTCGGGTACGAGGCTGAGATGTATGCGCCTTGTTCTTTTGTGAAAGTGGCAGAAAAGGTAGACAGCTCTCCGATGGCGGACTTCACGCCTACGGTATTGTCCACCAGACCCGACACCACTATAAACCCCTTGAGAGAGTACATGGTAGATGTCCCTATTGCAATTTGTCTGATTGAGGAGATAATGCTGGATTAGACATACGATTTATCATTCACACGGGAGAGAACCAGATGTATCAGCCCTTTTTGCTCCGCTTGATCTATCCTTTTCTGAAGGAAGCAATCATCGGAAAGAGGAGTCTGAAGTCGGCACTGGCTAATAACAAAAAGAAAGTCATTGTCCTTGGCTTGGTAATGGCCTCACTCACCATCAATCTGTTTAGCGTCCCGAAAATCATTTCCCTGTCTCTTCTGCAGTTGCACAATCAGAAACTCATTCAAGAGTACACCAAGACGAAAGCAGACGTAGATCGCCTTGAGAGAGAGAACAAAGAATTGAAGAAGCACTTCGAAGATGCCTCTCAGAGCCATAATCCGACTCCAGAGCAGTCCGTACCAACGAATCCGAACACACCCCTACCACCGTTCAACAACGGAGCACTCAATGCCCTGGATAATGAAGCCAGGCGTAAAACTCCATAACGCGATGGTCCTAACCATGAAACGATTGTTTTTCTGTAGCGTGTTCTGTGCTTTTGGATGTACGACTACCACGATCGTGACGTCGAACTCCATTAGCGCAGAACGCTTTATTCTCACTGGTTCAACTCATGAAACAGTTGAGCCTCCCACCAAACCCAGCATCATCACTCCTGAGCCTGCACATTCCTCAGAAGTAAAGAGGGTAATTGTAAAAAAAGGATGTGATTCATTTCATACTCCAGTCTTTGGTCCCGAACCACATCTTCCTATCAACATAAAGGAAGTCATGGTTAAGAACCCGAGTCGCGGATTGGAGATACTGGCAGCACACATACATGATCAATCTACCTACATTGCTGACATGAAGGCAAAGATTTCTGTGGGAGTTAAGGTGCAACAGAAAAGCTGTAAATAGTTACTCTTTACAGCAATCTCATGTACTGGTGCAACCTAAAGGAATGCGATGTCGGAAGAATTCATACAAGGTGCAGTGATCTACACCGATGGCGGTTGTCGGGATGGTAATCCCGGCAATGCGGGATGGGGATTGCACGGATACATCTACACGACCGAGGCTCAGAAACAGGGCACGGGTCTGGACACGCACGTGACCACGTCCAGTGGGTATGTGCAAAAGACCATGTTTGCAAATGGTGAATCGGGAATTGATGGAGGTGAGCCTATCAATTTGTTGAACAAGGAAGATCTGAGCGCTGTCGAGAATCAAAAGGTTTTCCCTATCAGCTACATCGATGGGTGGGGATCGTTTGGTATCCCGGCTACCAACAATGCAGCTGAGCTCATGGCTGCTATCTCAGGCATCACACATCTCGAGCAGTACGATGTCAAGATAGTCTATCTGCTCACCGATAGCATGTATGTGGTCAATGGGATGACCAAGTATATTGGCAGGATGCGTGAGAACAACTTCATTCGTCCTGACATGTCTGGCCCTATCCCGAATGCTGATCTGTGGAAAGAGCTCGATCACGTCACCACCGCCTTGCAAAATAGGGGTGTGGTCGTAACCTTCAACTACATCGAAGCTCACGTCGGCCATCTGGGTAACACCATTGCAGATAAGCACGCTACTGCTGGTGTGATGATGGCTCGGGATAACAAGACCGAGAACACCATTGAAGTCTCCAAGGCTCAAGGTTACTGGAAGCAGGATATCGATAAGCATCCGTTCATTGGCAGTCGTCGTCTGTATTTCAATAGCGACCCTACCACGTTCGATGCTGGCAAGTACTATCTGGGTTCGACTGGCAAGGACGATGACTCTCTTGGCACTCGTATCGCTGATGGTGCATTTGCATATATCGAACTCAAGAATCCTGACTCTGTTCTGGAATCTGTTCGTGATGCTCAGTCCAAGGCAGCTGAGGGAATTGACTCTGTGATCATGGCGAGGTTGGATTACATCTACTCCCCCATGAACTACGAGGACTTCATCACCTTTGGTCAGTATGCACTGGTTCGTAAGAACCTGTACAGCTTCGATATGTACGGCCTGGATGATCAGCCTGTGACTCGTCAGTACCGGCCTGCTCTTCTGGCATACCGTGCACTGGAAGAGCTGGCAGGTCTGGAGGATCGTCTTCAGCAGTTCAAGGACAAAGATCCGCTTCTTACCATCACGGATATCACTGGAGAAATCTACGAGTCTGTTGAGTCGGTGAAAAAGAAGCAGCCCGTGATCAGCAACAAGATCAAGGACAAGTTCATCGTTGGATTTACAGCGTTGGAATTGCCTGTGAAGTACAACGTGACCGGGGAAGTGAAAGAAGCGTCAGTGACTTTGACGCTGGGGATGGATCTGCTTGCACGAAACCCGTTGAAGAAACTCGAGTCCCTCAATCCTTCTATCTTCGTAATCACGTGGAAGGAGTCGGACACGGCTTTCAGATTTGCGACTGTAGTTGTCGCTGGTGAGGATATTGGCATCTGGGCCGGTTCTTACTCGAATCTGAGGCTGATCAAATAACCCTCTGGAGAACTCATCATGTTCATTTATGCATGTGTGAGACAGGTGGGGAAACGACTGATGTCGAACAGGATCAAGAAGCTGATGTTGATTGGCTCCCTTTTCGGATTCTTCGAAAATAAGGAGCAGGTCGACAAGGTGCTGTTATCAGCACTCAATGCACAGCTCTCTTTGGCCTATCGACCTGAAGCTGTTGAATTACCCATTGCACTGCGCCAATACTTCTTGCCGGAAAGTGATCTGAAGAAGATTCGCGCTGAGATGGGTGATATCCCCGCCGAACCTGAGCGACGCAGGACTTTTGCTCAGCGTATCGTGGATGTGTTACCGGACTGGCTCAAGTATGCTGACAACAATGACATGGTCAATGATGTCAGTGAAACCATCGAGTTCGTGCAGTACAGTAGTGCGCATGGAGCATAACTCCGAATGTATATCAGCGTAGAGGCCCATAAGGCTCTCTACGCTGATATATGCCGGATTACCGGTTGAGGATGTCAGTCACGCGATCGACTGTCTTATCCAGACAGTTGGTGAACACTTCAAAAGAGAACTGCACCAGCGAGTAGCGCTCGAGGGCTTTGGCCATTACGAAGGTGTAATGGGTCAGGCCGTTGTAGACTTCAGGACTGATGTTGTCGAGCTTCTTACTCGATTGCTTCTTGAGTAGGATGGTGAGCAGCTTGGAAGCCTCATCAAGTTTGGCTTTGACCTTGCTGTTTGCCATACCTCTGTAACGAGGAGTGACCTTGTTGAGGCGATCGAAAACACCAGCCCATTCGCTGTTGTTGCTCACCACATCTTTGTATTCGACAGTGGGAGACTTCTGACCAAGATCTTCAACCTGAGCACGAACCTTGGAGATCTCGTCGAGCTGGACCTCAATCATCCGAGGCTTTTCGGTCACGTATGCACCAGAGGACACGAAGTTCTCATCGGTCACGATCCTGGAGAGCAGCACTGTGTACTCTTGCAGATACTCGAGCAGGTCCTCACAGAACTGAGCTTCGTGCAGGAAGACTTCCAGATATGCCAGGTAGTTCGGCTTGACTCCGATCGGCGCATAAACCTTCATGATCTTCAGATCGAGATAGTTATGCGAGCGAGTCAGAGCCAGGAACTTCTCTTGCTTGCCAGAGAGCTTGACATTGCTGTGACCATCGGTGAAGCTGGCTGAGCCGGAGAAGACCGAGCCGATGATGCGTTGTGCTTCAGAAATGAGTTTGGGGAATGTCCGATGAACCAAGTCGGCCATGTTACCGATGGAAAAAGATTCCATGGCGACTAGCTTGTTAACTCGTTCAAGGGAAGCCGTGGTGGAGGTCGGAGCCTCCAGTTCATCGATAACCATAGAATCCTCTTACATGTGGAAAGTGGGTATTATTAACCAGACTATTTCAATGGTCAATTTTTACTATTCAGGTGGATTCTATGCATAGATACATTACACCATCGAGGTAATCATGAACAGACCTGCTCTTCAACCAGCACCTGAGGTGAAGATCTATATCAATGTGGGCTCCTGCCTAGACATTCCTAACGGCAAGTATCTCACCGGCATCCATGGAGAATCTGTTCTCAATGGCGGTGTGGGGATGTTCAATGGCTTCACCGGCATTGGTAACAACTTCAAATCCACAGTGATGTGGTTTATGAAGCTCAAAGCTGCTGCGCGTGTCAAAGCGCCTTATGTCGGTAATTACGACACTGAGATCAACCTTGATCTCGAACGCGTGCTCGATATGGCACACCGCATTCCTGAGTTCGGCACGACCGACATCGATGATGTCGATAACCCCATCCTGCTTATCAATGACAAGCGTCAGTACTACGCCAATGAATGGTTCGATGAGTTCAAGAACTATTGCAGGGCTCAGCGCAAGGATGCCAAGAAACTGATGATCAAGACTCCGTTCTTTGATCGTCGCAAGAATGCTCCATTCGAATACATCCAGCCCTCCATGCAGAGTGTGGATTCTCTGACTGAATTCCAGACTGAGGATGTGAGCACTCAGATGGATGAGAATGACCTGGGTGACAGTGGTCGCAATACGCTCTTCATGCGTCAAGGCAAGTCCAAGTCTGAATTCATCATGGAACTGCCTGCATTGGCTCATGGTGCGTCCTGCTACATGTTCATCACAGCGCAGCTTGGCAAGGTCATTGCAATGGATGCAAGGGCTCCTGCTGAGAAGAAGCTTCAGTACCTGAAGAACGGTGACAAGATGAAGGGAGTGACGGATAAGTTCACCTTCCTCACAACCGATCTCTACCACATGTACAACGCAGCACCTTTGCTCTCCAAGAAAAAGGCACCGGAGTATCCGCACCGTGGCATCGAGAATGAAGGTGACAATGATCTGTGTAGCGTTCTGATTCGCAATCTGCGAAGTAAGACGGGGCGTACAGGTCAGGCGATGGAGATCCTGATATCCCAATCTGAAGGCGTTTTGCCGGAATTGACGGAGTTCCACAACATCAAGTCCTGCGATCGTTTCGGTCTGGTCGGGAATGATCAGCGATATGCTCTGGCCATCTATCCTGATCGACAGATCACCCGTACCACTATTCGCGATCTAATTGATGAAGACCCTCTTCTCGCACGAGGTCTGAACATCACAAGTGAACTGTGCCAGATGAGGTACTTCTGGCCGTATCAGCAATATGACTCGAGGTACGGGAAGCAGAACTTCATCTGTACAGCAGAAGAACTCTACGAGGACATCAAGAAAGCTGGTTACGACTGGAACATGATCCTCACCCATACTCGTGGCTGGTGGTGTCCGCTTGGCCTGTTCGAGGATAGTCTTTTCCTGTCCACGATGGATCTGCTCAAGATGCGTGCTGGTCTCTACCATCCGTACTGGTTGGAAGATGACAAGAAGACCATCAAGAAGGAATATGCCGTCAAGCTGCCTGCGTTCAGCAAGGATCTCGACAAGGTGAGAGCCATCGTCGCTGATGCTACTCCTGTTGCTGAGGAAGAGATGGCTGAGGCATAAGCACCCATACAGGGGAGTCCCCTGTATGGGTATAATGGAGAATCCACATGCTCGATTCAATACCTATTGTTCGAGACTGCATTGTCACGCTCTTTGATGGATCGACGTATTACGTTCCTCAAGAGAACCAGGTGTTCATCATTTCACTGATGCATCCTGGCCTGGTGACGCACAAGTATGTCCCCGATGAAGAGCTTGTTTCTCGTGTTCTGATCCAGAAACTCGTGCAGAGGAGCATCCCTATCAAGGATGGTGCTGTACCTTTCACCATTACGGACACTGGTAAAGACTTTTATGAAGCAATTCATGAAAGAGCTATCCAGCGAAGAATACGGACCGACTGGCTCAAGCAACATCCTGAACATGACATCAATGTCATGAAAAACTGCACCATTTATGATTTTGATAAAGAAGGGAACCAAAAGAAATGCCGCTGACCACCTACAACCCCGATGTCCCCCTGCACACGCAGCTCACCAACATTCTCAAGGAAGCTGGTCATGTTGAACCTGCCGACTGGGAAGAGTACGCCGAGAACTTCGTTCCCCAAGCGATCGATGAATCGCTCTCGCACCCCGAACAGCGCTTCTATATCAACCGGACATTCCGGATGTACATGTGCGAGTCATCCGTGGATAGCTCGGATGCGCGCACGCACCTGATTGATGATGGTCGTCTCATCGACTGGCTTCGTCACTTTGAACAAGGGGTTGTGCCGTGGTTGCTGAAAAATACCCAGATCAAGATCAGCTGAACACCGACATCGTCGAAGATTTGTATGAGATCTTCCCGGTTCGCTTAATTGTGGCCGGGTCAAGAACATACGACAATTATGAAGAGTTTGTGCAGGTGCTCGAAGAGTTCATCAAGCAATTCGAAGGCCAGCGCATTCTCTTCTACTCAGGTATGGCAAAGCGCGGTGCCGACGCCATGGTGGTGCAGTATTGTCAAGAACGACCTGAGCTCAGATACCTGCCGCATCCTGCTGATTGGGATACGTATGGTAAGGGTGCTGGGTTCATTCGAAATGAACAGATGGCAGACACAGCCACGCACCTGATCGCATTCTGGGACGATATCTCCCGTGGCACCAAGCACATGATCGACTGCATGCAAAAGCTGGGTAAGACATTCAGTGTCGTTCACACTAACCAGCCCGAGCACTTCGATCATGTTGTCGGAACCATGCAGCTCGCTAGTTGGAGAGATTGGAAGAAAGAAGGCTTCAAGGTAGTCGATACCACTGCTAAAAGCGGCATAGAAGCCTTCTCTCCACCTTATGAGTTGGTGGGTGCATGGAAGCGAGGAGAACTCACTGAGGGTGAATATGAGGCAGCCTATCGAAAGGTCGTCGATGAAAAGAAGATCCAGTTTGCTAAGTACTGGGATCACCTTTTGTCTTTGCCTAAGTTTACTCTTGGGTGTTACTGTCCTACTGCTGACTTTTGTCATCGTCACATACTGCTCGGTATTGTTGTTCAGTATCTGGAAGACCATGGCAAGTCTGTCAAGGTGCTCAACGAGCGTGAAAGGATGAAAAAGTGAAGCCCAGAACAAAAGAATTCAGGAATAAAAAGGGACATCATCACACCATCCGAGGACAAGGTCACTGCGATAGGATGTCTGAGCTCGGTGTAGTAAGGCTCTTCCACATGTCTCCCAGACAGATGCGCAGGTACTTCGGAGACCTGAACAGACCACTCTATGGCCCGACTTGTTCTGCATCCAGATGGGTCTTTTATAGAACCGCCCGTGCCTGGACAAGGCCTAAAAGGATTTAGTCATGTCACACGTTTCGGATGATGGGGTATCACATATCAACATCTATAGCCATGGTAAGACTGAATTGGGTCGAGCATTATCCCACTTCTCTCACTATGGCTTCAATCATCCTCACTATGGTCATTTTGCGAGCCTGGAAGCATTTTGGTATTACGTTCGCAGTGGTTGTAAGCATGAGGAACTCAAAGACCTTGTGGGACTCACAGCGAAGCGCGTTGGCCGCACCTTCGCTCGAGTGGAACGTTCAGACTTTCTGCGTCTGATCCACGATGCAGCTAAGATGAAGATTGAACAAAACCCTCGTCTTCTGAAACTGACCATCAAATCCCATCTGCCTTTCGAGCACTACTACGTTGACAGACAAGGTCCCACACCGAAACCCTTTCATCCGAAAGGCATTGATTGGCTCTCTCCGATGTATGTGCAGATCAGAGAAGAACTTAAAGAAAAATACGGAAGCATTGACTATGTCTAAAATGAAAGAGGTGCTTGATACTCAGGTGCGTTTTTACGATCTGTGCAGGGATGGTTTTGCTGAGTGTGTCGATATCGATGCCAAGCTATCTGCTCTGTCAAGATGTTTCAAGAGCATGCCTCTAGATATCCAGCTCGTTTACAATGGTGTGATGAATCTAGCAGAGTACGGATCGCATAAAAGGTATTTGGCACTGTACATAGTGCACGATATCCTCTTCAGGGATCGAGCTGAAGCATCTGCCAAGGATCGAGACGATGGTTACTTTGGTGACTTCGTTCGAAAAGAACTCATCGGTCTGGTAGCTATCTTGGAACGCAATCCTTGTTCCTTGGCGGTTGACCACGGATTAAAGCGCCTGCACCACAGACGTCCTGAGGCGTGAAGCGATCATTCTATGAATGGTTAGCCGGATTTTTGTATCTGGCAATTACACGGGAGATACAAATGCCAGGGAATCGAAAAGCTGCAGAGGCCGTAGTGTTGACATGGATAGCCAAGATCGTTCCAGGTGACAAATTCAATGTCGACATGTATAAGCAAATGTTTGCTAGCATGTCTGACAAGGAGTTTGAAGTCTGGATTCGTGAGTTGGAAGCCAATGATGGAGAAGGTTTATCCTACCAGATGCCCAACATGGGAGAGAAAGCTCTTTCAGTGGAACGCAACCTCGCTCTTGCAAAAGAGATGGGGCATGACTTCTTCGAACATCTGTGGATTGTCAACCCTGCATCAGGTGTGCGGTACAAGACACCTGAGAAATACATGATTCTGGATCTGCCGATCAGACGCCAGGCTCAGCTTCTTGTCAAGAAGATCTCAATCCCTTCGGACAACAAATCCATCGACAATCTCTCTGGTCAGCCTACGGGCAATTCCAAGGGAGCGAAGATCTCGTACCCTGAAGTCCAGGTGATGCAAGCTTTGGGTCTTTCCAAAGCACTGGTGGAGTTCATGAAGTATCGGGGTGGGGATCTGGAAGGATTCAACGCCATGAACAACTCCATCAGCAATACTGGTGGTGTTCGTCTGGATGCACTTGATCAATTGGGTACTGAAACCACAAGCACGGTTACTTTGAAAACTGTGCTCACGGGTATGCATCTGAAGAGTACCCTGTAATAGCGAGGATTAGGCAATGAAAGAACCAAAAGCTCTGAGCATCTATGTTGACATCGATGCACTACTTGACTTTCGCATTGCCACCATCGCCAGCATTTCCGAAGAAGCCGCTGTTCGTATCCTCAAGAATGGATACCACGAACGTATCACGGATGTGTTCGACGGCATAGACGAGTCTCAATACCACGACCTCTATAAAAGGCGTGGTATTGAGACTGTCGGTCAATCGAGAATGACTTCGATGGTGTTTATCCTGAAGTCTTTCATTGCTGAGATAGCCAATGAGAGTATCAACGGGATGGGAGTGCGAGCAAAGCTTACGATCAATACCTACCCTGTCGAGTTCGATGAGGAGGTTCAGATCGCTTATGCTGGAGCCATGAACTACTGGCTCGGCGACGAGGTCGATATTCAGTTTGTGAGTCATTCTCCTGAGGAGTTCGATCACGACAAGCTGATTGAGTACGTCGCAGTGGTCAAGTACGAGTACGGTGAGTGGCTCAACAATGTCATTCCTGACTTGATCACCAAGCCCTGTCGCAACACCATTTTGATAGTGCCTTCGATCTTCTTCGAGAAAAAGCTCTCTGTAGAGGAATGGAAAGAAGAATCCAAGAAATCCTTCAATCCATTCGAAGCACTGCAACAGCAACTGATGCTTTTGATTCAGCTCAACGTGGTCGATACCAAGTTCTACTCCATCATCAGGCCTGAAGATCTGACCTGGTTGGACGATGGAGCTGCGCAGAAGGTGAGAGCTGCTCTGAATGGGGAGATGACTAATCCTCATCCGCAATCGCAGGACGAGTCTCCGAAGCCTCCTTCTCCGTCGGAAAGAAGTCCTGAGAATCAAGAACATCCGCGTGAAACTGAGCTTCCCCAGGAACCACATCAGGATCAGGAAATTCCTCCGGAAGAACCGGAATTTCTCGCTCTATAGGAGCAATGGCTCTGCGAGCTGCTGCGAGAACCGGGTCTTTAAGAAGCTTGGCAATCATGGCAGCAGCTTGAACGCCAGCATCCCCGGCTTTCTTGTCGGCCTTGATACGCATGTTGCCCAGAGCCGCTCTATCCATATCACCCAGGGCTTGCAGAAAGAATGATCTGTCAACCTTGTCATCACTGACCTTACCGTCTTTATTGATGAGACTATTGACAAATTGACGACGCAGGCCTTGGGTATATTTCAGAACTTCTTGATCCTCATCCTGAACATTCTGAGATTCTTCAGGTTTGACTTCTGCATCCAGAACTTCAGCAGTTGGGAGCTCTTGAGGCTCATCTGCCGGGAAAACTTCGACTGTCATGATTGACTCCAATTGTATGCTCTAAGTTTTTTCAAACACTCATTACTTTACAGTGGAGGTAAAGAGTGAAAGGATTTTTCTATGCTGTTAGACGGTTTCTTTATCGCGCAAACTTGCGCTCGATACTGAGACGCGTCAGCTCACATGATATATCGCTCACATCCCAGAGAGATTTCGAAATCCTGATGGATTCTGCTCTGGAAATCTGTCGTGCGATAGATCCACAATACATAATTGAAAAGGAGGACTTTCTCAAATCTCAATACGAATTTGAAGCAGTCGCATCATCCATAGATTCTGTGATCAATCATCTGAATGACTTCAGGCACTTGATGAGGAAAGGAGATGCTGTAAATACTGATCGGTATCGCGAGACACAGCATACCGACCTGATAAAGTTCTTTGTGTCACATAAAGGTGCTTACCTGGATGTTACAGTTCAGTGGACAGCCCTACAAAAAGCTATTTTTCAATTCATTGAAGAATACCAAAAACTCAGTGATAAAGCACTTGAGAGCTATTATCACAGACAAGGCTTGCGTTTGGTAGACCATCTTTGCCAGACGTTGACAAGGATTGCCTATTTCCTCGTATAGGAGTAAGCATGAGTATAAATGACGAGATTGATCCAATAGAGAAGATCATCTCAGATGGCGACAATCTAGTCGGGAACTGTTTGGGTATTGGAGGAATACTCAGTCGGTTATTCCGAATGATGATTGGACGGATTGTTCCGAAAACTAGCATCTGGACTTCTTTGGTTTACCAGTATTTGGTAAACCCCAGTCACGGTATTCCGGATAACCGTAAGGACAGAGGTTCCAATAAAGGGAATCTCAATAAGGAGTTTGGACGTAGAAAGATGACCTGGAAGGTACTCTGTAAAGGGTTCCGAATTCTCCAGATCACTGATGTGGAATTTAGCGTCAGGTGGAAGCGTAGGGATTGCCCGGAGTGGGAACATCTGAGTATTCCTGTGATCCTCGAAGACATGCCTGATGATGAACAATAAGAGAAAATTATGTCCGGAAAACAACTTGCAAAACCAAGAAATCCATCAGCACCTGTCGAAGAGATCTCGCTCGTCGAAGACATGGCAAACTTCAGTTTGAGCGAAGTTGAAAATGACGGAGTGACCCACATCAACATCGATGATGCTTCCCGTACGGAACTCGGACAGTTGCTTGGCACTCTGGCTGAAACTCCTTTCACACACCCTATCTACGGACCTTTCCGGACGCTTGAAGGATTCTGGCGTTGGGTATGTGCGGAGAATCGCCAACAGCATGACCAACTTCGCAGCATCTCCGGTCTGTCAGCTCACCAGTATGGTAAGCAAAAGACCAAGCAAGTCAAGATTGCAAACTTCCGTCGTGAAATCATTCTGGCCAGCTACTACAAAATCACCCAAAACCCCAATCTCGAATACCTGCTGGTATCGTCGTCTCTGCCTTTCAAGTCGTACTACCTGCATGGCCCCAACAGGATTCTGGTTCACAGCACTCACTGCAATTGGTTGATCGAAGGCCTGACTCACATCCGCGAATACCTGCAAGGTGATCGCAAGAAAGAGTTTGATCCGAAGAAGTAAGTACCCATTCCATACCACCTAGAGACATGTGTCTCTAGGTGGTATGGGTATGAGCTTATTTCTTTTTTTGCCCTTTGGGTCAATCATTTGACTAAATCATTGATCCCAGAGAGGTTCATAATGGCAATCCCTCGCCTTGCAACTACCGTATTCTCAACAGGTGCAGATGACAGCACTGCCACTGTTGACGTTTATAACGCCAGCGGTAATAATGCTGTTGTTTCATCCGTTGAGTCAGTTACCACCAAGCCATCCGCGGATGTCTTGGACACCATTAAGAGCAGCAACACCAAGATCACTGGTTCCAATCTGACTGATGTAATTGCACTGGCTAAGACGGCAGCGTCAACAAAATCAGTCTCTCAAGTATTGCAAAGGCTGGCAAGCAATTCCACCACTTCGAACTTGCTCACTGGTCTTACCAAGTCAGCGAGCACATCTGTAGCATCAGCGTGTGCTGCACTGGGCATGTCAGACAAGCTCAGCACTAACATCGGTGGTGTGGTATCCAATATCAATGTAGGTAATCTGACGAGTGTAACGTCATTGCAGTCAATGGCGAAAAATATCACTGGCGTCAATACATTGAAGATCACGGACACCAGCGCAGCAATTACGGCAGGGGCAGCTTTGCTCAACACTGCTAGCAAGCTCGGTGTTCAGGGTTTGTCTGGAACAGTGCTCAATGCATCCAGTGAGAAGGGCGTCATCGACTCTATCACGAAGATGGCTGCTAACTCAGCTGCTAAGTACGCTAACAGCATTGATCTCAAGTCCATGGTGGGTTTGAGTACCAAGGGTGCTGCTGAGTGTGCCAGTCCTTCACTAGTGAGTACGTACGCCACCAGTTTCCAGACCACGGATGCTGCCTCTATCTCTGATAAGGTGTCGTCCTATACGAGTTCATTCTCCACGTTCACAGCGGTCGATCCTACGTGGAATGTGGCAACACGTAACCCTCTGAGTACTACTCCTGAAGTGTGCACGGATATTTCATCTCTGCTCACGAGTAGCTCGGACCCCACATCTGGTTTTAAGTCTGTGATAGCGGCAGGTGCAACAGGATCGAAAGATGATAAGTCTGTCGATTACTTGCTTGCAACGCAATTGACAACCGATGATGTAACATCGAGTATTTCGGATGCATCCAGTAAAAATGGTCTTAATCTGTCGAGCAGTGTGTCGAGTCAGATCACGACCTTCTTTTAAGGAAGGAATGATGTCAGCCAGGGCTTTGTTTGAACACTATTTTGATGCTTGCACGGATGTCTATACGGGCCGTATTTATCACCCTGACCAGCTCGATGGATTGATGAGCGATGAACATCCTGAGATTGCAGCCAGTCGTGTTTGTAAGTACGAGTACTATGCCGAGAGTCGGTTTGGCACCTGTTCTTACAAGATCCTGATCATCGGAACGGTCTTGGGACCCGTCTACATTGTCAAGGCTCCTGATGAGTTTGGTGGGCAGTTAACCTACAAGTGCTCAAAAGAGCTGGACATGATCATGTCTTTTCCTGACATGACTGTGACGCATGAAGTTATGAATCGCTTCTTCTCCCCATATGGCAACATCAATGACTGGCTGGTTTCTGTTTATCAATCACTTGACAAAGTGATGTGATTGCTGCTCTCTCTATCCTACTCCCGTGAAAGGAGTAGGATAGAGAGTATGCAGTTATCTGCCTGTGCCGCGATACCAAGCGGACATCAACTTCGAAGGAGGAATGAAAGAGTTGTCACCCATCCAGTTAGCAAAGTGAGACACGCTAAAGAATGTGTTCCATTGAGCCATCTGGCGAGTCAGGTTGAGTTTCAATTTACGCAGAGCATAGATCTGATCTGCTAGACCCATGCCTGCCAGAACAGCCATATAGTCCGTGAAGGTATTGTCGTCACTAAAAGTGGTATCAACCAGGTTCATGGTAAAGCCTTCAGTGATAGGCATCGCAATCACGCTGGAAAGATCGGCAATAGTAAAGCTGACATCCACAGCCATTGCTTTCCATTCTGAGCTGAATGGTAGGTTAGCCGTACCGCGAGTGAATGACAGACTATCAATCATTCCCAGTCGTGTCTGGCAGTGTCCCTTGTCGTAGAGTTCAAGCAGGAATGGACTCGTGTACGACTGAGGACCAGTTGACATCGGCAATGCCGCAGCCAAGAGCATAGCCATCGGCAAGTCGATATAGATCAGCTGACACAGTGGATTGTTGTACGGACAGATAAGCTTGAAGGAATAACTCGTTCTGTTGAATGATGCAGACGACTGATCCCAGTGTTCGGGAATATCAGCAAAAGCACCACCGCCCAGTACCACCAATCCTTGCAAGCCGACACTATCAGCCAGTTCAGCTGTGAAGTCTTTGATCCCGCCAATTGCAGAAGTAATAGCTGATGCAATATTGCCGCCAGCCAGTGAGAAATTTGTGCTTCTGGATGATGCAGACATACCGTTGATTGACTGAGCAATCTCGGATGGTGTGTGGGTATTGCTGAAACTCTCACTGGCAGGACCTGACGCATCGACTCGGAACGTTGCAAAAGCCGAACCGTCATCGAGTTCGGCAGTATAGAAGCTAGCCAGTCTTTCCCAAACTGACTCATCTCCTTGTTTGGGAACTTGCTCATCCGAGGTAGTCTTGCTGGCAGTACCATCCGGAGAAGTAGGCATTTCACCCGGACCACTTGACCACCATGCGCTCACATAGTCAGGCAGGTTTTTGTGTGGACCAGCACCATCCAATCCTTGCTTGCTAACAGAATCCACCAGCTTATCGAGCGTGATAGTGTCGGAAGACTCAGCTGCTGCCTGCATGGCCTTTTGCTGACGCCTAGCGAGTCTCTGAGCCCTGTTTGCAATGGCATAGACGTCGATACCGCCAGACTCCAAGAAAACATCGCCCTTGAGCATTTTCTTGTAGAGTTTGTATTGGTCGGGTGAGAAGTTCAAGTCGGAGCGCCCCATTGCCTGTTGAACTGTATTGTCACCAAACACACGAGGCAAGATACCTCGGTTCACCGCCATGATGTTAACCATGGTGGTCACGGCGTTCCAGTACAGTGGCATGGTGGGTTTCAAGTAGTAGTACTTACTACTCGGTTTACCAGCCAGAAACCGAATGATGTAGAACGTGGTCATGATGATGGTCAGAGGCAGAGTAATCAGGTTAACCACATAACCCGCTACTTTACCCAATAGACCCATGACGCTGAAACCACGACCTGTACGAGCCAGCCTACCTGCACTGGCTTTATAGAATCCAGTAAAGAAGGTCGTCAGTGAATTGAACTGAGGAACACCATAGCGCATGTTGACCAGCTGCTGATTGTCATCAATCGCTTCACTGTAGCATCTTCCCATGCCAGTTGAAGAAGTATAGCGACCCTTAACAGGGATGTCAGCCGTTCTTGTGAACTGGGGGAGGGGGTTGATTGCAAAGTTACCACCAGGGGTGGTATCGGTAAATTTGAAGAGGACAGTAGAGAAGGTGCGACGTGCTTTTGTGGTAGCATTGTCGTAAGCATTCTTATTCAGGAAAAATGCTTTCTGAATCCACTCTCTGTCGGCAAGTAGAGGACCGGCCATTTCGATAGTCCCTTGTTAGTTAAAGTCTTTAGATGTGTGGAGAATCATAGAAAACTGCTCCATACTCCCTCAGATATTATCCGAAGGAGTATGGTTTACAGTAGGTTATGCCGTCTTCTTCATTGAAACGGGTATTGCTCTACGAGAACGATTCGTCGACGCCTGTGGATTGTCCCCACTGATGTCAGCCGAAGTAGTCGGTGTAGATGTGTCAGATGATGCAACACTACCCTGTGAGGAGTTAGGCATTGAATCAACAGATGCCACCCTAATACCATTCTTCGAGAGTGCATCCCGGATGTCTTTGAGGATATCCGTTTGCGCTTGAAGAACCTTGACAACATCGCTGTTGCTACCATTGTCAAGCCCGCTATTGGTGTAGGATGATGTGCGAGCAGCAGTTTGCATTGCCACCGCATTACTCGACATCGCAGATGCCACAGACGACGTGCTATCGACAGACTTGCGTTTGCCAATAACAGTAATCTTGGCCACTTCACCACTACTGCCACCATTACCGGTAACAGCAGCCGTTACCGATGTTTTGGCAGCGACAGGTGCTACGGCGGGAGTGACGGGTTTTGTAGGAGCAGGAACTCCAGGAGCCGTACTTGCTACTCCCTTTGCCGCTGTAACTGCGTCCTTAGGCTTTGCACCGGCTGCCACAGGCATTGTGGCAGGAGCCGCCATCTTTCCACCAATACCAAACTGCTTCGTGCGGTTAGCCATCAGCTGAGTGATATTGTTGTACATCCCCTTAATGGTAATCGGTTGCTTACCCGGATAGAAGATATTCGGGTTAGCACTTGCTTCCTTCGGGAACAGATTTGCGGCTATGGTATCGGGATCGGCCTTGAGTAGCTTGGTAGCACCGCCTGTACCCATGAAGTGAGCCAGATAAAGGTCCGTTTGTGTCGGAGCTCTACCCACGGCTTTGCTGATGATCTGAGCATTGTTCTTCAGATACTCAGCACCCATGAGCGCATTAGCACGAGGATCGAATTGATTAGTCCCAGGTGCGATACCGTACTTAGGACCATACTTTTTGATCATCATGTTCCAGGTGCTGTCGATGAACTGGAACAGACCTGATGCGGAACCACCCTTTGCATGAGCACTCGGATTAAAGCCAGACTCAATAGCTGCAAATGTAGCCAGCAGGTTAGGATCAACCCCGACCATCTTCGCAACTTCATCGAGCATGGGCTTCATTGCCGCATACCCAGCAGCACCCTTAGGACTAGCGATGCCGTCAACCTTACCACCAGTGCCCGTCATCCCGACGTTAGCTGTGGCAGCACCTTCACCCACCTGAGAACGATCTCCAAAACCAAAGACGTTCTTGACATCATGCCAGAGTTGCCCAGCTGTATGCTCGATAGCTCCCATGAAACCACGACTTGGCGTGTTGTTTGCCATAGCTGCAGCATCAGCGGCACCTTGAGCCACAGTCCAAGGACCCTTCACCAGTGAACCATTCTTCTGTGCCTGACGGATGTTCTCGTCAGTACGGCGATCGACCATGGTGGTCTTCTCGCTTGCAGTGGTTGGCTTGACAGTACTTCTCATCATGATCAGAGTACGCTGCACACTTTGAGACGATGTGTTGAGCGTGTAATCCGGCCATGGTGAAGTCGTGATTGTCCAAACACTGACTCCATTGCTATCCTTCGCAGTTTGCAAAGCAGTTGCAACATTCAGTGCTTGCTCATCTGTCAGAGCCCGCATCGTTTTCACTGGTGTGTTCTTACCAGTGATCACTTTGATACCACTTGCAAGAGTGGTGAATACCGGGATAAACCGGTGAGTCAACCACGTCATGAAGTTAGTGCCCTCTTCTGTGTTAAGCGAAGGAACACCAAAAGCCCCACCACACTTAGCCACAAGAGCCGGAACATCACCAGACCAGTTAGCAGTCTTGTCGCTCGTAAAAGTCAGTCCGTCTTCTGCTGCCTCTTCGAGCTTCATGATTGCCCTGACCTTAGCAAGATCCAGGTTTACGAGGCCGTAGGTCTTCATACGCACAGAATCGAGCGATGTCAGGCTGACCTTACCATTTTCAAACCCAACACCTGCTCCACTGATACCAACCTTACCAGCGCTCTTAGCAACATCTTTAAGACTGTTACCAGGTACGTCAGTGAGATTGTTAACACCGTTGACTAAGTTCTGACCGTCGGTCTTGCCGCCGCCCTGCGCAGCATTCACAGCCGCTCCTGCGGCAACAGCAGCCACAACAGCAGGCTTACCATTCTTACCAGTATCCCCGATGCTCTTCGTAGCAATAGCGATGGCGTTATCCACTTCTGCTGCATTGGAGCTCAGATTCTCTCCATCAGCAAAGGGAGACTTAGTCCAACCGAATATGCCAGGAATAGACTTCACTGCATTGAGGTACTTGGTCTTCTGGTCAGGATCGAGGTCGTCGTCGAGTGTGTCGAGATTGGCTTTGGGATTGACTGCGTAGAGGGATTCCATATGCTGAGCAAAGACAGGTTTGAACCTGACAGCAAACCACTCATGGAACCTTTGCACATCAGCAGGCTTTGTCGGGTCAATGCTAAATGCCTTCAAGATATCCTTGGCTGGGATATCCTTGGTGGAATAGGAAAGCCTCCCATTAACCATCTTTGCATTGTCTCGAACGATCTTTTCAAGAGTCAGGAGCTTCTTGACCTTGTCTTCTTCAGTAGGCAGAACACCGTACTGAGCCATGCGCACCATACCGATCTTACCAGGCAGACGCTGACCAAAGAAGAAGTTAGACAAGGAAGCTTTCTCACCGAAGAAGTCCGATGCTTTGAACTTCATGGTATCCCAATTCTTGTAGAGACCGTAGGCACCACCTGCTGCCCCGCCCACCAAACCACCGATCATGGTACTGAGAATAGGTACAGGAATAAACGATGCAACTACAGCACCTGTACTAGCACCTGTAGCAATATCACCAGCAATATCCAATCCTGCCCCTGTGCGGTTCTCATGCCCGACCTTATCCCCTGCATAGTCGAGACCCAGGCCGGCAATAGCGCCAGGGGTGACAGCCTTGAGCGTTTTGCCAAACCTCAAAGCCTTAGACCCAACAGCAGCAGCTTCTCCGGCTTCAGCGGCACCAGCACCAGCAGCGGCTGCGCCACCTTTACCGAACCAACCAGCCATCTTGCCCCAGCCACTCTTGGTCATGTCTTTGGCACCTTCCCAAAGACCTTTGCCTGGCATCTTACCCTTAACTGCTTCAGCTGCTTTACCACCCCAGCCCTTGACTGCTTCGAGCCCAGTACCGATCTTGCCCTTACCCGCAGCAAGAAGTCCTGCACCCTTACCACCAACTGCACGAAGACCCTTCATGGCAGATGGTGAAAAGCCTTCAAGAACTTGACCACCCAGAGCAGCACCCTTGCCAATCAAACCACGACCAGCACCGAGCCACCTACCCAGACGAGTCTTTCCAGCAATAGCCGCACCTGCTTCAGCAGCTTTGCCTGCTCCGCCCATACCCTTGATCATTTTGTAATCAGAGTAGGCATTCAGAGCATCCAGACTCCTATCCAGCCAACTGCTACCGCCCTTGCCTTCTTCTTCGCCATCCTTACCCTTACCACCCTTCTTACCAAAGAGACCACCCAGAGCACCCAGGATTCCAGCACCACCAGCCTTTAGTAGCTTAGCCAGCGGATTACCAGAGACACCCTCCTTGATCTTCTCAAGAGCGGACTTCTTTTCTTCAGAACGAGCTGCGTCCTCTTTCTCACGCTCTTCCCAAGATCCCTTACGAATACGCTTGGGCTTAGGCAGACGCTCTCTCAAGAGATCAAGAATAGCTTCTAGGGTAGTGCGGATCTTCTTACCGCCTGCAATCTCAAGACCGTCAGCGCCAAAGATACCTTTCTTGATACCACCGAAAAGACCCTTGGTCATCTCCCAGCCTCTACCAACTAGGCCAGTCGTGATATCCCAGGCTTTCTTGACTTTGCCAACAACAAAATCCTTGGCTTTCATCAGACGGGACTTGAAAGGTTTTCCGTCAACATCGTGGATGCCTTGGGCAATGTCGGCTTCTGTCAGAACAATTTCATTCTGAGCATTACGAACTGCTCCATCGATGTCGTGTCCTCGGCGAATGACTTTACCTGTGTTGACTGAGAAGTAGCCTTTACCACGCATGACGATAGCAGTCAAGCGAGGCAGCTTCTCCCCCTTCACATAGACATCCTCACCACGACTGAGTTTATCCTGAAGGAAGGCATGTCCCATCTTGCCGTACTTCCACATGGCAGAGTACAAGGATCTGGTTCCATTGAGACCCATGTCCAGAGCACCCTTAGCAAGACTGGCGATGCTTTGGATAGCTCGAGTGATGCGCATCTTGGCTTTAGGTACATAAGCTTTCTTGAAGTCCTCAAGAGTCATCACGATGTTGCCGGCTTTATCTTTGATATCGCCTTTGATGTCCTCGAGCTTCGTGATCACTTCACCAGTTTTGGCATCGAGGTACTCACCGGCTTCCAACTTCCAGGCAAGAAGACGAGGTTTGAGATCGCCCTTAACCCAAATGTCGGCAGCCTCATACTTGCTGGTGAGATAGTTCTTTGCCCAACCAAGACCACCCAATACCTTACCTGCTCCCCAACCTGTACCTTTAAACACACCGCGGGTGAGTTTCATCCCGAGTTTCAAAGATCCAGTGACGAGCTTACGCGCACCAGAGAATGCTCCCTTAATACCACTGGAGAGCAACCCGCCAATGCTGCGCTGGAAGAAGCCGAGTTTCTCAGCTTGCTTCGGATCTCCATTACCGCCCGTGAAGGAGAGCTCCGGCAGGATAGAACCGATAGACACTACTGCTTCGAGTATCTTGTCAGTTGTCTCAGATGTGTTCGCTTCCTTGATCGCTTCAATCATGCGCTCTTGGTTGTTAATGACATCCTTATTCCAGCCCTTCGGTGTGCTGATATCCTCACCGTCCGGATCTCCAAACATACCGCGCTTACCACGACGACGCCTGTTGATGTTCTTGGCATTGGTCTGGGTAGTGTGATCAGTATGGATTTGGTTCATCAAAGACTGTTGGGTAGTGGTAGGCTTGACAGGACCATTGGGCTTTTGACCCAGGTTAGGCATCTTGCCACCCATGTACTCTTCCATGAGTTTGTTGTTCACATACCCTTGGTCATCGATGATCCCTAGTTCTTGCAGCTGCTGATAGTTACCAGCATTCACATAGTCCTGCATCCTGCCATTGATCCCACTGAATGCAGACCCCAGCTCGTTGTACTTGCTCGCGAACTGTCTACGAAGAGTAGCGGACTCAACTGTGCCCGCCATCTTGCCTTCATCATCGATCTTGAAAGCATCTTTGAACAGACGTGAGAACTTCTTGGCGTGCTTTGCAGCATCACCAGTATAGTGACTAGTCCTGGCCAACTGGGTAGGATCGGCTGTGACTCCATTGATGTTGTTCGTGATCAGATGCTTACTCAAAGCAGCACGCTCATGTCTCTTGAGCTTCTTCTTTGGGTCGATCATGTCGATCAGTGCATCAGAATCACGATCAGTGCGCTCACGGTCATCCTTACGGATTAGGTCACCGAATACCTTAGCCTTGAATGTCGTGTGTTCAGAGAACTTATTAGCGCTGTGGTCATATACCAGAGCTTCAGTGGAAGCATCCCCTGTACGAATGATCTTCAGCTCTTGATGGATACGAGAGAGAAAACCAGGGATGATCTCGGTGATGGACTTGTTGGCACCATTGTTGAAGGCTACCGGTTCTCTCAGTCCTCGCATGTTGTCAGATGTCACCGACATGCTGTTTCTGAGAGAAGGAACCAGATCCTTGATGCCTCGAACAAAGCCTCCGATGATCGGGATGTTGTCCCATTTATCAGAGTTAGCAAAGTCTTTAAGAAGTTGCTCTTTATTCTCCATTCCATAACCGAGATTCTGGGCACCCTTACGAACAGCAGTATCGAGTTTCTTATTCTTCCCGATTGCCTTGGATGCCTTATCTCCCAGCCAGTTACCGAGCTTCTGAACCATACTGCCACCGACAATACTACCGCCGATCTGGTTATAGGACATATCCATGCCCATTTCCTTGGACGACTCCATCATGTCGTTCATGGATTCAGCAGCTTCAAGTGCGGTGGTGAAGGAATCAGTGAAGTCCCTCATCTTGGACTGAACAGTACCTGCCAGGTTCTTCTTGAAGTTCGAAGCAAACTCACCACGCTTTCCCAACACACTATCGAGTGCACCGCCCACAAAACGATTCCGAATCTGTTCCTTGAAGGACTCAGACTTCTTCATCTTCTGGATTTCAGGCAGTGCCGTGTTGTGTGTGATGGCTTCCAGGTTCGTTGTAGCTGTGACAGAAACCTTCTTGAGTTCTTCAAGAGTGTCCTGAGCCACGAAGTAGTGACGATACTGGATCTCCAGCATCTGACGCTGGTATCGGGCAGTAACTCTATCCTGATACGTAGCCAGACGAAGGGTGTTCATCCGGATAGCATCGAGCTGGCTCATGTTGTCATTGTGACGCGTCGTTGTCAACGCGTCCTGCAACATGGATTTAGCCCCGGTCTGAGCATCCTTCTCCTGTTGATCTTCAGCCTGCTGTTGGAACAGGCTAGCCATCATCATTTGTAGACCAGACTCTCGCTGATCACCCTGAGCACCTACACCAGTAGACTCAGGCTTGGACCAGGCTTCGAGTTTGTCAGCCATTCCCTTAGGAATCTTGCCGCGCATACTCGGCACCAGCTTTTGGATGGTGCGCTTGGTCTGATTGATAGCGGGTTTGGCAATCTTTGCAGCATCGGCAAAGGTATCCTTTATGGTTCCCACAGAGTCTTCTGCGAAATCCATCGCCTTGCCATATTCTTTGGGTAGCGCCTTCTTGACGACCCGTTTGAAGAAGTTCGCTGACAGCGCTTCATCCTTCATGCCTTCAATCATGCCGCGACCTACATCTTGGATAGCGGCACGACCACCTTTTACCTTAGGAGCTTTATCGGCACTGATCTTATCAAAATCAAAATCAAAATCATTGCCGAAGTCAAGATCCTTATCATCAAAATCAAAATCTCCGCCCTTCGATTTACTTTTGGACATGGAGCACCCCTATGTCAAATCTGAATATTCCGTTCAATGTCGAGCTGCTTGATCCTACACCAGACGACTTGAGGGGACTAAAACCTATTCGTGTTTCCGATATCTACCAAGGTGGTAGTGGAACTAACTTCCATGAAGATGGATTGTTTTCTACTTCCATTTTTGGTCGTGTGGGAGACAAGGTCCGTAACAGGCGCTTCTCCTACATCGACATCAAAGTCAAGATCTTTCACCCGATCATCTACAAGTGCTTTGAGCGTCTGCGCGGCTTTTATGCGGACATTATCACCGGCAAAGAGTTTGCAATCTGGAATCCTGCCATTACCGATTTCGAAAGAGCAACAGCTCTCAATGGCATGACTGGATTCAACTTCTTTGTTGAGCACTGGCGTGAGATCAAATTCCAAAGAAACAAAAGCGATATCCGCAACCAGATGATTTCGCTACTTGAAAAGTATGCTGATGACGCGATGATCGATAAGATCATTGTGATCCCAGCTGGTATTCGAGATGTGGAGATCACTCGTGGAGGTCGTACTGAAGAGCATGAGATCAATCCGCTCTACAGAAAGCTGATCAATGTCTCATCCATCATCACAGAAGCCGCTATTCGGAACAACCCTGAGATCATCGATAGATCACGTCTGACTCTGCAATTGACATTCAATCAGATCTACGAGATGCTCGAAAACATGGTCAACGGTAAGCACAAGTTGATCCTGGGTAAGTGGGCTACGAGACGTATCTTCAATACAACGCGTAACGTGGCTTCCAGTATGGATACCACTGCTCGAGAACTGGGTGCTCCTGAGAATGTGCGCTTTAACAATACCGTCATTGGTCTGTACCAAGCCCTGAGGGCCTTCCTACCGAAGACGGTTTACATGGTGCGAAATAAGTACGTCTCCAAGATCTTCGTAACAAAAGACCAACCTGTCAATCTGGTCAACACAAAGACTCTCAAGTCTGAGCCAGTTAAGGTACGTGTCGAAGTCTTCGATGCCTGGACAAGTAACACCGGCATGGAACAGCTCTTCAACATCTACGAGAATGAAGACATCCGTCACAGACCCGTGATGATCAACAGCCATTACCTGGCGCTGATCTATAAAGGTAAGGATGGAACTTTCAAGGTCATCAACGACATCGACGATGTTCCTCCTGAGCTGGACAAAACACTGGTTGAGCCTATTACGTATACGGAACTCTTCTACTGCTCTATTTATCAGCAGACGAACAAGTTCCCGTTCTATGTGACTCGGTATCCGATTACGGGTATTGGTAGTATCTATCCGTCTTTGGTCTATCTCAAGCCGACAAACCGCTCTGAGGTCAGGCAAGAGCTCAGTGATTCGTGGGAGCCTATGGGTGAAGAATTTACAGCCCTGGCATTTCCTACGAAGTCTTCCTTTGTGAATACACAGATTCCGCACTCCAGTAAGCTCACTGGCCTGGGTGCTGACTTCGATGGAGACACCCTGTCTGGTTCTGGCGGCTATGCTGACGACACTATTGAAGAAGCTCACGAGTTTCTTCATAAGCGCAAAGCGTACATCGGAACCGACGGTCACTTTATCGCATCTGTGAGCAATGACACCACCAACTTCGTATTCCGTAATATGACTCGGGGTTAAAAATGCTTTACTACCCGTACTTCTTCAAGAAGTATGGTATTCGAGTGCCAGGCATGCTGAACAAGCCTGTCATGGCCCCGATTACCGAATTGGAATTGCCTCGCAATGCATTGTTGCATTTCAGGCAAGGAACTGTGGATCAAACTGGTCCGAGTCCCAATGATTCTCTTTTTGCCAACATCACCAAGCCTATTTGGGTGAAGCACGTCGTCGAGCTGCACTCGCTTGAAGGAAAGCCCAGAAGGCTGGGTGTATCTGTGGATGCAATGATTCGTAAGTTCCACATGACGAATCGTCGTTTCAAACTGCTCAAGGAAGTGGAGGCTGTTAAGGATCAGCTCTCACTGGCTGTGCTCAACTATGCCCTGATCGACAACATCTACCGATACCAGCGTACCCAGTACACCGATTACTATCGGTGGCAGAACCTGGAATCCTTGGTGTGGGAGAATGTAGCCAGAGCAGCTGAGCTTACCGATCGTGATCAGTATGTCTTTATCGACATACCGACAGTGTTGCCTTCTGCCTCTATCCTGAAAATGGGTGAGAGTCTGTCTCTGACCACCAAACTCATTAAGCTCTTCCCGAATGATTCTTCGAGGTTCTTGCTCGAACTCTGGAAGTGGTTGGGTGAGAATCGCTCAGCATCCATGCTCTCGAAGATTCCTGAGGATAAACTGAACCGTGTCAACCTGGTTTATGTGGATACGGGTAAGTGGTTTGTCGTCAACTTGGGGGTCATGAACGGATGGCGGTGTCACACCAAGGAAGAGATCGAGAAAGACGCAGAGCTCTCTGAGAAAGGTACGTCGCCTATTCAGCTGCAAAAGTACTATCTGCGGATGATGGCTGTGGCGATGTCTTTCAGATCAGGGGGTGGTAATAGCGCCGACATCCTCAATGAAGAAGGGGTGCCTGAAACTCCTGGAGACGACGAAGAGCAGATCTCCGACGACCATTCCAAGTTGCTGGTCATTGGTGCTACGCCTTCAGCCTTTGGTGGTAAGACGACCAAGGAAGGCCCGCTACCTGCTCAAGCTCGCCCTGGTAGTGTCAACAATCCTGAATCAGTCGTGGATGAGTTGCAATTGCCCTCCATGGCTGAAGTGGACAAGGATCTGGCTCAACTCGAGAAGATCAGTCAGCGAATTGAACTGGCCAAGTCGCAAGAAGCTGAAGCTATTGACCTCTATGATCGTGCTTTCAAACAAGATCTGGAGCAAGGGGTCAGAAGCTATTGCGACAGCCTCGCTGAGATAGGACGTGTCTCTGCTGCCGAGTACAAACGATACATCGCTCTGTCGAGGACGTACAAGACACTCAAGTCTCCTGACGGTAAGACCACTCTGGACAAGTATGTTCAAGTCAGCACTGAAGAGTTGGCAATGCCTGAATCCAAACAGGTGCCGGACATTCCTCAGGTCGCTGATAAGACCATGCTCAAGAGCAGTCTGCTTGAGTTCGATAGCAAGTACATTGAAAACACGATGGGTCGGGACATCGCTGCATCTGTCCTGAACTTCCAGAATGCCGGCATTGCCGTGACCAACTATGAAGTCGAGCACGTTGAGACGATCATGGGTAAGCACGATAATTACAGCGTTCAGTTTGTGCCAGTCAATGGAAAGCCTTCGACGGTCTGCTTCACCTTGCCGAGTGTGGATGAGAACGGGGTCTTTGAAGTCAATGGTTCGAAGTACCGTATGCGTAAGCAAATCGGAGATCTGCCTATTCACAAGGTAGGTCCTAACCGTGTGGCTCTCACAAGCTACTATGGAAAAGTGTTTGTTTGTCGCAGTGAGAAACGAGTCAACGATTATGGGGCTTGGTTGAGAAACCGTGTGGCTGAGACTGCATTGATGGAAGATTCGCCTATCAGTGAATTCAATGCCGGTAACGTTTTCGACCATCTCTTCGAAGCACCCAAGCTTTACACGACTTTGTCGATGGGGTACATCAGCTTCCAACTCGCAGGCTTTCAGTTCGTCTTTGACCACGTCAAACGCGAACAGATGATCGATAAGAGCTTGCGGGATATGTACGAGGCTGATGGTTCCATTGTTGCTGCGGTAGAGGTTGGCAAGAAAGCAGGTGCTCAGCCCAAGGTGATCGTGCTCGATAAGTTCAGCAACATCCTCCTCGGTGAGAAGGGAGTCTTGTCTCCTTTCAAGTCGTTTGAAGAAATGCTGGGTGTGGAGTCTGCCAAGGCTCCTGTCGACTGCGCTACCATGAAAGTGTTGGGTCGCGATATTCCGGTGGGCATCATCCTGGCTTATCAGCTCGGTCTTGAAAAGCTGATCGCGTCTTTGAAGATTGAAGTGCGTCGTGTGGAAGCTGGTAAGCAAGTCAAACTGCTGCCTTCTGAATACGGCATTACCTTCGAAGATGAGACTCTGGTATTCGACCGTGATGACAAGATTGCGAGTTTGATCCTGGGTGGATTCAGGGAGTACAAAGACGCTATCAGGCTCTACAGCGTCTATGAATTCAACCAACCTCACGTGTATCTTAACGTGCTGGAAGCTTACAAGTTGAGCAATCGCCATCTCAAGGAGATCCAGCTCATCAATGAACTGTTCATCGACCCAATCACTCGTGAGCTGCTCATGGAGCTCAACGAACCTACCACGTTCCGTGGGATCTTGATGCGGGCTGTTGAGCTGCTGCAAACGGATTATCACCCTGAGGAGATCGATCCTGCATACATGCGTAAGAAAGGGTATGAACGGTTCGCTGGTGCTGTCTATTCGGAGATTGTGAAGGCTGTTCGCATGCAGCGTTCTCGTCTGGACAATACCAAGCCGCCTATTGAACTCAATCCGATGGCTGTCTTGATGAACATCACTCAAGACCCTAGCAAGATCTTGCTCTCTGAGATCAATCCTATTCAGAACCTGAAGGAAATAGAAGCTGTTACCTTCGGTGGAGTAGGTGGTCGTACTTCAAGGAGCATGACCAAGCACACTCGTGCCTACCACAAGAATGACATGGGTGTGATCTCTGAAGCTACGGTCGACTCGGGTGATGTGGGTATCAACGTATTCACCAGTGCTGACCCTCAGTTCTCATCTCAGCGAGGACTGTCAAGAGGATACGAAATCGGTAAGACCGGAGCTACGGCTCTATTGTCTACCAGCGCATTGTTAGCCCCAGGGGCTTTGAATGATGATCCCAAGCGCGTAGGGTTTATCTCAATCCAGAACTCTCACTCCATGGCATGTGTGGGTGCAAGAGCTCCGATGGTCAGAACTGGTTATGAGTATGTGATGGCACACCGCACTGGTCCTATGTTCGCCACTACTGCGAAAAAGGCCGGTAAGGTGGTTTCGGTATCTGACACTGGCATCATAATTGAATATGATGACGGTAAGAAAGTCGGTATCGAACTCGGTCGTAGATTTGGTAAAGCACAGGGCTTGACTGTCCCTCATGAATTGACGACCGACATGCGAGTTGGTCAGAAGTTCAAAGAGGGAGCAATCATCTCCTACAACAAGGGTTTCTTTGAACGCGATACGTTTAACAAGGATCAAGCAGTCTTCAAGATTGGTTTCTACTCCAAGGTAGCGCTACTTGAAGATGTGCGTACTCTTGAAGACTCCTCTGCCGTCTCATCAAGAGTGGCTGAGAAGTTGAAGACGACTGTTGCGTACACACGAGACATCATTGTTGGATTCAAGGACAGCATTCACAAGCTGGTTAAAGTAGGAGATGAGCTCGAGTCTGACTCTATCCTATGTGTCATTGAGGATGAGGTCAGTGCCAGAAATGGTGGATTCTCCGATGAAGCAATGACGTCGCTGCAGTATCTGAGTGCTCAGGTGCCTCGCGCTAAACACACCGGTCACGTGGAGAGAGTCGAGGTGTATTACAATGGCGAGAAGGAGGATATGTCTGCTTCCTTGCGAACCATTACGAATGCCTCGGACAAGATGCTGACACAGCGTAACAAGTCTGTGGATGGGGCCGCCTTGGATGGGGGCGTTGACGATAGCTTCAGAGTAGAAGGAGATCCGTTGCCTGCAGATGCTGCTTGTATTCGGATCTACATGACACACGAACAGCCTGCTGGTATTGGCGACAAAGTAGTCTTCGCTAACCAGAACAAGTCCGTGATCTCTGATGTGTTCGAAAACGAAATTGTCAGTGAAACAGGTGTGAAGGTTGACGCCTTGTTCAGCGGTAAGAGTATCTATAACCGCATCGTGACAAGCCCGTACATCATCGGAACTACTGCTACCCTTTTGAAAGAAATCGCAAAGAAGGCAGTCGCAGCCTATAACAACGTCAAGTAAAGGAGGCGGGCCAGTAAATAGCTGGCCCGCATTGCTGTATGAACACTGAAGAAAAGCTTAAAAACACTCTCTCGACAGTGGCAAATGCTGCCGAGCTGACTGCGCAGGTGACGTTGGCCACTGTGGGTAACGATGTGGCTGACTCTCTGGGTGGCGAGGCACTGACTCGTCAATCGATCTACAATCTGGCTGTTTCGAACTTCACTGCTCGACTGGCCAATTCGCTCAAGGCATGAAAGGAGCTGCAAAGTGCTTACCAATGAAGCCGTAACAGCGGCATTCCCCCTCGCCCAGGCAGTGGTTGCAAAGAATCTGTCTCTGACGGCAGTCGATCCCTCGCCTATGAATCAGCTGGTCAATCACACGACCGGTCTGTTTGTCAGCAAGGATGTCGGCGGTCAGTTCGCCATGTCGTTCAGTGAAGGCACTGAACAAGTCCACAGTTCCGCCAGCGGGATGATCGTCAAGTCCCACGACATGATCGTCGATGAACTCGTTCCGGAACTGGCCAAGGCTGTCTCCAACCACATCTCGTATGCGAAGAATGTGGTGGCTCCTGCCGTGGAACAATTCGTCACTCAGGTCGATGAAGTGATGAGAACCATTCCTCGCGATGAGACCATGAGTTTCTCCGTCGTGAGCTGGAATCCTCCGCAACCGCTGCTGCACCCCACGTTCGAAACACTGCTCGAGAAGTTCCAGTCGGTCGCCATCAATCCGGCTTATCGCCTGCCGTTCGTCATGGGCGCTGTGGAGCCTGAGACTCTGGCAGCTCGAGTGAAGACCGGTAACTCCGATCTCGATATCTCGATCTCGGTCTGGCTGGCTGGCAAAGGTGAAAAGTTTCTTGATACGGTCTACTATAGCGTGTTCGGAAACGAATACACCGATCGCATCCAGAACTTCATCGGTCAGCGAGCATCTTTTTCCGGCAGTGTGACGTCGAAGCTCGATGAACTGTTGGCGATCTTCCTGCTCTCCAATGGTTTCATCGACAATCCTCCGGATGGTACGCCTCTGACGCTTTCCAACTACAACATGGAAATGCGCACGCTCAACGAACTGGCTGGGGCAATGCTCTTCAATGAACTCAAAATCATTGAAGCGAATGCCACCACCAAGCCGATCGTGGTTCGTTTCATCGACCGCACAGCTCGTGAGATTGTTGTCAACAAGGATGTCTACGATCAGTTCCTGGAACAAGGCGGTGATGCTGATGCAGTACTCGGCTCACTGCTGGCCAAGATGCCTGTCTTTACGCTCGAAGAATTCCTGAGCAAGAAAGGCGAGCTGTCTGGTCTCTGGAACAAGCATGTGGCCATGGCCAGTGTGTCGGACAACAAGTACAAGTTCGCAAAGACCAAGGCTGCAATGCACTCGGTGTTTGGTCGGATGATTGCTGCCGACCAACTCGATCTGGAAATCCCTCGTGCTCTGATCTTCGAGAAGTTCTCGGATGAGCTCGATCGGATCAATGAGCGAGAGCTGGTTGATCCTTATGGTGTGGCACTGCGTCTTCTGGGACGGTCCAGGTACTATCGGACCGATGCCGAAAAGCTGCTGAGCCGAATCGACGCGCTCTCGAAAGAGAACCCGAAACTCGATCCTCGTGAAGTCTCGACCATTGCTGAAATCGAATACATCAGTGACTGGTGTTTCGATCAGATGCGACTCGCATAACTTCACAGACACTCTGGTAGCTCTAGCTACCAGAGTGTCTTTATTCACGGAAAAAAGAAAATGGATATCACTCGTTTTGTTCGTAGTCCGGAAGCCGTTAAGAGTTCTTTGAAGAAGGTGGGCAATAGTCTCTTTGCCACGAAACCCACAAAGATCTACATTCCGGCGCGGTTCCGTGAACGCAACATGGCTTTCGTAGGTGTGGAGACATACATCGTCGGTATCTTCGCTATCGTGATTGACGATACCTTGATGGCTACAAATATCGTCAACTCGATGATTCAGATTGAACCCACGAGCTTCAAGATTGTGACGGTTGATGATTCTGACTATTACGAATTCTTTTTCGAGCCTGGTGCTAAGGTGGTTGTCAATACCAACTTAGTTCGTCGTGACACTTTGGTTTATCAGATCTACAACGAAGTCATTTCGAAAGGTCGAGTACCTTGGTACATGAACTATCTGGATCTGGCTAGGTTGTTCGACACGGCTCGTAAGTATGCAAATGCAAACGTGGGTGCTCAGCGAGAAGTGACTGAACTCATTGTCTCTTTGATCTCTCGTGACAGACGAGATAGGTCGAAGTACTATCGGACAGTGGTAGCGGACTTGAGGGATGTGTATACGAAGCCTCCCGCATATGTGCCTCTGAAATCAGTGATCTATGCGGCAACCAATACTCTGAACAAGATAGCGGGTAGCTATATGAACGACGGTCTGATCAGCGCTCTTGTCAATCCTTCTACCCGTGTCGAGAATATTGAACGCATCCTAAGAACCTGAGGAAGTCATGGCAACCAATCTCAACTCCATCCGTTTTACCTGCACTGCACTCGCATCCAAAAACAAGAAAGGGACACTCAAACCTGACGAGGAGGGTTACTACACAGTGATCCTCGGTGGTCTGAATGTCTTCAACTCCATCGGTGAGTACTACACTGCCATCGGTGTCAAGCAACTCTTTGATAGTTCCTCGCTCTTCATCAAGCGCGTCCAACGCTCCAAGCTCCGTGGTGAGTGCGGTCACCCCAAGCCCATGCCTGGGGAAAAGATGCGCGACTTCACGAATCGGCTCTTTCTGATCAATGAGAGAAACGTCTCTCACCACATCAAGGAAGTCTGGCTCGAAGAGATGAAGGACGAAAGTGGTCGCACCGTGATCGCTATCATGGGTAAGGTGGCTCCGTCCGGTCCTCAGGGTGATGCTCTGAAGAAGCAGCTGGACAACCCCAATGAGAACGTCTGTTTCTCGATCCGTGCTTTCACCGATGATGAAGTGATCAATGGCGTCAATCACCGGCAACTCAAGAACATCATCACCTGGGACTGGGTGAATGATTGCGGCATCGCTTTGGCTGAGAAGTACTTCTCGCCTGCCTGTGAAAGTATGGGTATCGTCTCTCTGGAAGAGAAGATGATTCTTCGCAGTGATATCGAGGCTGCTCTGAAGCAACCGGCTATGGTAGCTCAGGAATCGGCCTCCTATAGCATCGTGGAGCTCATGAATACCATGGGCTGGGCAAAGTCATCGATTCAGAAACCCGCGTACCTCAACTGGTAACACCGACATAAACCATACCCTCTGTATTCCCTGGAATACAGAGGGTATGTGCCGTCAGTTATCATTTGGGTGTACTTTATCACCCAGTACATTTAAACTTCACAGGGAGCTTATATGGCTAAGTAAACTATGCTCTAAAACATTTCAGACACACATTACGTAAAAGACTTGTTGTAAGTATGAAGAAAGGCTCAATGTGTTACCATGTTTCCACAAATCATTTTTGATATCTTCGATGACCTGTTAGGAGATATGTTTGGTAGTACTGAATCTCCTGACGACCCTTTTACCTCAGACGTATCGACTATCAAGAATCGGTACTCTGCCACTGGTGAGAGCAATATATACATCACCATAAAGAACCTCGACGATGGTAGTACGATCTATCTTTACAGAATAAAAGTTGGAGGTGAGCATAAAGAGGTTTATATTGGCACAGCCAATACGTATCAAGCTAATAAAGACAAGAAGCTTGTTATTGCACGAGCAGTTAGAGATAAGCTTTTGCATAAAACAGGACGCTTTAACAAAAATTGTAATGTAGGTAAACGTTGGGCTCTGTAGCCTACTCCCAATAACAAACAAAAGGATTTAGAATGGAAGACACCTTTCCGATTTACCGAGAAGCATTGGAGAAGTTTGACAAGTGCAGGTCAATGGATGAGACCATGGATGTACCTGCCATCGGTTTCACTCTGGCTACTGATCCCACGGACGATGCTGATGAGATGGTCATGCATCTGCGTAAACACGTGGAGCAATTGCCTGGTTTCCTCACAAGCTTCATCGAGAAGTCTGCAGGATACTTCGGTGAACAAGGACTGCATTTTGACTGGCAGAAAATCGCAGGTGTTGCATACACATCCGACACCATCCAGTCCTTCAAGTCTGCTCTGAGACAAGTTACTGATTTTGTTGAGCTGCCTTTCAGGGAGGCTGCTTTCGGTATTGTCAAGTTCGAACGCACTCATGGCGGCTTCAATGAAGTACTGATGACGCTGGTAGATTCGGCTAAGTTGGTGCACACTGCTGAAGTCTACGATGCCATCGATATGTATGTAGGACACAAGTACGACTTCAACCTCGTGGTGATCCCAGTTACCAAGGTTCCTGGTTCCAATACAGGCATCTGCATCAAGATCCGTGCTAGGCTCTCTTCTGTTGTTCGCGGTTACAACACCGAGGGAGAGTATGTCGGCGAGATTGACTTTGGTCCTGATTGGGAAATGACGTATCAGCGTAATCTGAAAGCCTAATACCAAGCATTCGCTACTATTCGCCTGATAGGCGAATAGTAGCGTTTGTTGTACGTGTCAGGTAAGCTGTATGAAACCCACAACTGCATCAAGTATACAGGAGAATCATCATGAAACATCTTATCGTTCAGCCGATGCCGGCGAATACTACCACACCCAAACCTACCAGTGATGCACCGGTCGAACATCTGGAACAGACCACGCAGGCTGAGCAGGTCGAAACACCTGAAGTTGAAGAAGTCCAATCCAAGACCCCGGCTGAGATGATCAGCAACTTCTTCAAGATCGTCAACCCCCTTCCTCACAAGGAAGATCCCAAGCCCGAACCCAAACCCAAGGAAGAATATCACCTTGCTACTTCTGAAGACGTGACCGCTTCCATCCGTAACTTCTTCGGCATTTTCAATGCGGTATAATCTCGAAGATGTTCTAACTGACATCAAGGCTACCGAAGGCTTTGATGTCAGTCTCTCTGGTGAAGAGTTCGAGATGCTTTACTCGGACTGGCTTCTGAGGACCGGTAAAAGCACTCTTGATGGCAGCAATGCCGTCAGTGATGCCAAAGACCGGTTTGCAGAATACTTGCATGATTGCCTGACACTCGATCTCGATGTGGAGATTGTTGACCCGGATGTTTTCTACGTCTATGGTCAAACTGGGGGTTTCAGTCACAAGTGGAAGTTCATCAAGAAAGTGGGTGAGGGCGAGCCTTCGAGCGCAATCAGAGACTGCCTGTCTGAAAAGAACACACGTCTGCTGGTGCTAAGCATGACGTATAGCAAACGCATCATCATTGATGGTGCAGATAGCTTCAGATCCACTCTCAACTAGAAAGGATAACTGTGCGCTACAATTACCAGGTTACTGCGGGATTCAGTGATGAAGTCCGAAAGATCGATCCCAGTTACAAAGCACCGACCGATGCCTTCTCACTACCCGTCGGCTCTTTTGCTGACAAGTGGCACAGCGAGTTCCTCACCAAGCAATCCATTGCTGACTTTGTCGGCAATACCAAGCCTGTCCTCGATTACATTGATGGTCAGCTCGGCTGCCTGTACGAAAACGTGATCAGTCGGATTGCCAAGGGCGAAGACTTCCTGAAGATCATGGCCATGGCCAGCCACCTTGCCAGTCACGCTGAAACAAAAGCAGTCGTCTCCTTCGATATCACCATCAACACCATGGGCTGCACTGCCGGTTTCTGTGTGGTGGCAGCACTTGAGTGGAAGACTGCTCTTATTACCACTATCAAGGATGGTAATTGGGAGCAGGTGTTTCATATCAAGTCTGAAATCAAGGCTGATGAATCGATGGAAGAGAACATCTATTCCGGCATTGTGAGCAAGGCCTTCATGACCAAGAGCGATCTCACGGACGCCGACATTCAAACCATTGAATGGGATGCTGGACAAGTCCTCGGTTAATGACGGCATAACACTGGAGAGCTTTCATGCTCTCCAGTTGGTATTAGAGGACAAGTATGCGCAAGACCGATCTTGAAGTCAAAGTCGATTTCGACATCCCTTTGGATGATGAGATGTTCCCCAGTATCCTCACGCGATACAAAGCAATGATGCGTGAGAGGATGCGGTTCGAGTTTAATCCCTTGAGGATTCCTAACGAGTCGTACTGCGGCTCCCACTTTCAGAGTCTGAGAAACTATCTGGCTGAGATTGTCCGGGCATTGCCTGAGTTCATTCCAATGGATGAAAGCAGTACGGAATACTCCCTGGTTTCTAACTTGAAGGCTAAGACCGTCAGGGGAATCAATCTCACCTTCTACCCATCTGCAAAGGAGACCATTGCCTGCATTGTGCTCGATGTCCGGTGTAAACTCTTCATCGGCAGCCTTGAAGTACAAACAAATGCTGAAATCTCACTAAACTTCATGAGGTAACTCTAGTGAATTTTGATAAATATTCCAATAGCCTTACGTTTAATGGACTGCCCTTATCTGAGTGTGGTGAGCAGACTATCACGCCAGCATTTATTAAAGAGCAGATCACTAAGCGCCATCTTGCTAAGGAGAAGATTTTGAAAGATCTTGCTGCTGGTAAGAAGAATCCTGCGGACAACACCGATGTCGGTTGAGAAAACTGGCTACTCGCTTGAAGGCTATTTCAAAAAGAATGGCATCACACGCGACATCCGCCCTTCGGAAACCCCAGCTCCTCCTCCTGGACAATCTGCCTTGGAAGCAGAAATTGCCAGTGATAATGAGTACTTCAAGAAAATCAAGATGTGCTGTCAAAGCATGCTTGTTATTATTGACAAGAATTGATGTGAAAGGATAAGTGATGCCAACTCGTGAAGTACGGATGGTTCCTGCTAATTGGGAGCACCCCAAGAACGCGTATGGTAAGTATAAGCCGTTGTTGAATTTCAATCAGTTTGCTGGGGATCTTAAAGAATTCAATAACTTCGCAATGAACCACGGTGAAAAGGCTGCTATCGCGGACATGGGCAGGCGTCCTCGCCAGGACTACTATATGCCTGAATGGACTGGTGATGAGAAGACTCATTACATGATGTATGAGGTCACCTCTGAAGGCACCCCGATCAGTCCGGCCTGTGAAACACCTGAACAACTGGCGCACTACCTGCATGACAACCACGAGACCTGGTTTGCGGGTTTTGAATTGAGCTATGAAGAATGGCTCGACGACATCACTAGGATGGTGCGCAAATAAGCTCTACAACGAATTCAAATCTTGAACACACACTACCAGCCTCTATTGTCAATTAAATAGACTGTAGAGGCTGTATGGTGCTTTTAAATATGCATGAAAAGGAGAAACACTCATGAGTAACGAAATGATTGTCTACATGACCAACTACCCCCAGGCTGTGGCTGAGGTTCTCATCGAAACCGAGAAGCTCACGATCGAACTGGTGTGTCAGCAGCTGAACCTGGCTACCAACTTTCTCTTCGGCGAGATGAATAGCATTCCGTGCCACTTCTGCGATTCCGGCGACAACGATTTCAATACCGGCATTCTTCCGATCAAGTCGATGTCAGCGTGGGCTGTCTCAATCGATGTGTCCTTCTGTCCTGATTGGGATGGACCTGATGCCAAGATCCACCTGGTCTTCACGGATAAGACCCGCAAGTTCATGAAGGTGGAGAGCATCACTCTGTGCACCGTGGACGAAGATGAACCCATGACCAGCATCGATGTCAAGTACACCTATGCGCAATGGCTCAACGCCAACTACCACTTCTCTGAACTGGCCGAGAACGTCAACTTCTACATTGCTGAATCTGAGTCCGAGGTTCAGATGCCGGACATCTTCAACAGCTACATTCCGTACCTCACCAGTCAGGCAAAAGCCGAAGTGCATGGTGCAACCATGACCGGTGTGTTCTGATCTGAATTTCTAGATCACTGAATCCACTACTCCACAATAGGAGTAGTGGATTCATACCCTCACCATAAAAAAGGAACGACAAATGAAGCAATGCTACAATACCCTCGGTGATGTGTTTTGCGCATTCAATGAGATGCTACAGATTGATCCTGGGATCAGCCAGCAACCCATTGGGTTGTGCTCGCGTGTCGGGTCTGGAGATATGGTTCTCCTTGACCTCGATAGTGACAGAATTACGATCAATTGTGAGTTCGTCAATGGACTCAACGCCGGCATCTACCTGATCCGTAATGCTGAGGATTATGAAGGATTCGATGTTCTTGCTATCGAGGTCATGATGGCCAATGATCCGACAGATCTTGCCAAAACATCCACCGTCTTCAGCTACACCCCTGAGAGCTTTGAAGCAGCGCTGAAGGGATTCCAAAATGTGGTCAATGCCATGAAGCAGAAGATGGATGAAGTCAGACAGGGCATCCATTTCACGATCAACGGCACTGATGAACTGATGTCGTTCTTGACCTGTGAGAAAACCATTCGCGAATACGGAGTCAGGAGATCCACTATCCTGCGCTATCGCTAACATAAAGAAGTGTTAGACTAACATCTGAACTAACAGCACACTTTCACATCCCTTATGTAAGGGATGTGAGGGGGTATGGCTATATCAGCCATTCACACATACATGAACAGGAGAAAGACTCATGCCTACCAAGCTCAACTCCCCCGAAGACTTCACGCAACTCACCACAGTTCAGAATGTCCTGAGCAAACTTAATGCGGCTGTTCATCTCGAAGCCGCACTCGTGGATCAACAGATTACTTTTATTCCTCGCATTCGTGGCCTGCATATGGATACTCATCTGGGCGTCTTTAATTCACGCACTCTGACTATGTCGGCGGCAATCAACGGCCTTACGAGTGTGCCCATCCTGATTGTGCTCAAAGAGCACGGTGAAAGCATCTCTGAAGGTAAAGCATCATTTGATATTGAGGCGATTAGCATATCGACCGATATCAGCTACAATAACGGTGCCGTTAAAGCCAAGATGCAGGTCGAATACAAGATCGACATGTTCTGTAAAGCCGTCAATAATTTTGCCAATCAATTCAGTAGTGTTGTGCAGGCTATCCTGGATACTCGCACCGGTATGAACTGTTACATCAATGCTTCTCAGGAATTCGTTCGGTATCTGCTGCGCGATGACGTAGTTCTTCAGTACGGCTCTGATACCGCCGTCAACCTTCAGCCTTAAAAAGAATAGAGGATATAAACAATCATGACTGAACATATTGAAGTACTCTTTGATGAGCTTGCTCCTCAAAGGCTCACTGATGCGTTCACTCGCTTCTTTGAGTTTTCCAATCCCGATTACCAGAATAACCCCGACTATGTCGTAAAGTTCGATCTCACAAAGGACTCGTACGACATAGCTTGGAAGCGGATGGTCAGTGATCGGCGCATTCAGCACTTTCAAATCACCGGGGATATCCACACCCATAAAATCAATTTTCCCTTCACCCTTCACACTACCAGAGCATGGTCTATCAGAGGGGAAGAGACTCTTTCGGTGGAGTCCATTGAATTCATAATCCCTGATGACCTCAATGAGAACATCCTGATCTCCTACCCGTACGAAGCACTCCTCGCAGCCAGTAACAGATATGCTCTCCACTGTTCAAATATCAGGGGTTCATTTATCCTAATGGACATACCCTTCACAGCAGAGAAGACTCAGTCTCTCCGACGTGGCTTTCTTATGTTTTTGAATGATGTCAATCAGGCTCATGCTAGTAAAGCCCGAGTCACCATCATGGCTGTTTAACAAGGAATAATCAAAGATGGAAAGAATCTTTAAGAATGCGACTGAGCTCAAGGCTGCGCTTGAAGAAGCGCTGAGCATCCCCTCTGAACTCGGCTTCAATATCGAATTGCGCGGCTGCAATCATGACTTCAGTGAATTTCGTCAGGCTATCGCGGGTATTCAATTCAACATCAGTCACACCGACTACTGTCTGACCGCCAATCTTCAGATCAGTAAAGCGTACATTGGCATGTACTCCATCACATCCATCTACCTCACCAAAGCCGATGATGATGGCTATGAGAGGATTGAATATAGTGTCGATGATTTCGAAAGGGTGGCTGCACGTTTCAAGCAAACTGCTGATCTATTCCAAGCCTATCTCTCCAATCAAATCTTCAAGCCTGAGTTTGATGCTCCCAAGGAGGTATTCAACTTCTTTGCTGATCCTGATATCTGGCAAAGCTACAATGGCACCCACAGACAGATCTTCGGCTAACCCATAGCGGCATATACCCCATTACCTCACTCCCATTTCTAGGGAGAGGTAGTGGGAGTGTCTGTTTCTTCTCATCATTCTTTTTTCTTTTGTTCCAGGGTGAGTTTCAAGATATTCCTACTCTCTTCCTTGGATTAGGAAGAGGAGGTATCTGACTTTCTGATTACTGCGTATATTCTCTCTTTTTTATTCTTATAATAAATACTATGAATACTACTACTACTACTACAGGGGGCTTCGCCCCCAAAATAGCTATCTATGCCGTCTTAGAGTCAAAAGAAGATTAGTTCGTTCCTCACGGGAAGAGAGCTCATACCTATCTCACCTACGGTTCGATATATGCTTCGAGAGAGACATACCGAGACAGAGGGGTTAGCCTAGGCAACGACATTTTCCTAGC
>Ga0302261_1000027_pt1 | contig 50471 bp, 43 predicted proteins | sample II_Fen_E2_4_FD_194561 | JGI IMG/M metagenome (GOLD analysis project Ga0302261, IMG submission 194561) | Peat permafrost microbial communities from Stordalen Mire near Abisko, Sweden - II_Fen_E2_4 | ecosystem: Environmental > Terrestrial > Soil > Wetlands > Permafrost | place: Sweden: Abisko... | reverse complement strand
GAAACTCGAAACATTCATGTGTCAATTGGTTGTGAATACTACAACGACTGAGATAAACTCCATTTGCCGATACAGCTATATTTTTATAGATCCTTTTTGGACTATATTATAATTGCAGATGGTATTATTTCAGTAAAAAATTCATTCCTTTATTCGTTGGACTGGCCTCTGTATTGGTGGCCTGCCTGTTCAGTCTACAGGTAAACTACCGGACATTGACCACCAAACGAATAATCGTATATGCGGGACAGAAAAATACACATATCAGTTTTATCAACCGGAACCGGAACGATGTATTCACCACCGATTCACTTGAAATAGAACGGATAGCCAACGCTTTCTGGCAAAACCAGAAGCTGCGTAATCCGCTTTTTCTGCATAACAACAGCTGGTTTCACGACGGCTTTGCCAGCTATGAAGGGCGCCGGATATTAATTCTGACTCAGGATATATTGAATCGAAAGACTACCCTTGCTCCCATTCAACTTGATTACCTGATTATTGGGAACCGGTTAAAACCGCGAATAGAACAGATCGTGGAATGTGTTCATCCGCGAAAAATTATTGTTGACAAAAACATATCGAAATGGTACACCGAAAACATCAAACAGTATTGCAGAAAGCAAAAGATTGGATTTTATGCTGTGGGAGAGCAGGGCGCTTATATACTGAATATTAAAGATTAACTTTCGAGCACTGAAATATCTCTCGAAATCGTATTTTTTTGCTACTTTTGCATATAATTTAAAACCTGACAAATGATTTCAAAAATTATAGCCGAAGAACTTATCACTAAGGTTAAAAAAGCCATTGACAATGTAGACAAGATCGTTATCGTAGCGCATATAGGTCCTGACGGAGACGCAATCGGATCGACGTTAGGTTTATGGCACTATTTGATGACTATAGAAAAAGAGCCTGTCGTTATCGTTCCAAATCCGTTTCCAAGTTTTCTGGCCTGGATGCCGGGATCGGAGCACATCCTTGACTACGAAAGTCAAAAGGAAAAATCGGATGAATTAATTGCTGCCGCCGAATTGATCTTTACGCTTGATTTTAATACAGCAAGCCGGTTGGGTGATATGGCCGATGCAATTTTAAAGGCACCTGCCGATAAGATCTTGGTGGATCATCACTTACATCCGGATACATTTGCAAAAATAAGAATTTCCTACCCGGAAATATCATCGACCAGTGAACTGATATTCCGGTTGATTTGCCGGATGGGTGATTTCTCGATGATTAATCTGGCATGTGCCGAATGTATCTATACCGGCATGATGACCGACACGGGCGGATTTACGTATAATTCGAACAATCATGAAATCTATACGATCATTTCCGAATTAATAAAGCTAGGTATCGACAAGGACGCCATTTACAGGAAAGTTTTCAATACATATTCGGTCGACCGCTTACGTTTGATGGGCTTCTGTCTGTACCATAAGATGAAGGTATATCCGGAATACCGTGCCGCCCTGATCACTATAACGGGAAAAGAATTGTATCAGTTTAATTATATGAATGGTGATGCAGAAGGATTTGTGAATATACCGCTTTCGATCGACGGCGTTGATTTTTCAGTCTTTATGCGTGAAGATACGGATAAAATAAAGATTTCATTCCGTTCGCAAGGTACCTTCCCGGCCAACAAAGTAGCATCCGATCTGTTCAACGGAGGCGGTCATTTGAATGCTGCCGGTGGAGAAAGCTATTTGACATTGAATGAAACCGTGAAGAAATTTGAAGAAGCATTGCCGGACTATAAGGATTTTTTGGAAGAATAACAGCAAGATATACAGCGTATCAGTATTAATTTAGAAATTCAATTTACATTTATTTAATACTCCTTTAGGGGTCAGGATTTTATGAAATACTTAATCATACTTGGAGATGGTATGGCCGACGAACCGATAGCTTCGTTGGGAAATAAGACACCATTACAAGCAGCCAACATACCAACAATAGATAAAATTGCCGCTCTGGGACGAAACGGACTGCTGGATACCATTCCGGAAGGCTTTGCACCGGGGAGTGAAATTGCCAACCTGAGTGTTCTGGGATATGATTTGAACAAGGTGTTCGAAGGACGTGGTTCGTTGGAAGCGGCAAGTATGGGTGTGGCTATAGAGCCCAATGAAATGGCCATGCGTTGCAACCTGATTTGCATTGAAGATGGAAAGATAAAGAATCATTCGGCAGGACATATCAGCAATGAAGAAGCCCACGAATTGATTCTTTTTTTGCAACAGGAAATCGGATCGGACATTGCCAACTTCTTTGCGGGAGTATCCTATCGCCATTTGTTTAAACTGAAAGGCGGAAACAAATTCCTGAAATGCACACCACCTCACGACGTACCGGGCACCCCTTTTGCCAATGTCATGATTCAGGCGGAAACCCCCGAAGCACAACAAACTGCTGACTTCTTGAATGAACTGACGTTGAAATCGCAGGCATTACTCGAAAATCATCCGGTAAACCTGAAACGGGCCGCAGTCGGTAAAGATAAAGCCAACAGTATATGGTTATGGTCACCAGGCTATAAACCTGAAATGAAGACCCTGCTCGAGACCTATCACCTGAACCGCGGAGCCGTTATTTCGGCAGTGGATTTGATAAAAGGAATCGGTGTATATGCAGGATTGGAAGTTATTGAAGTGGAGGGTGCCACCGGATTGTACAACACCAATTACGAGGGAAAAGCACAAGCAGCCATTGATGCATTGCGCACGAATGATTTCGTCTATTTACATATCGAAGCGAGTGACGAAGCCGGGCATGAAGGAAATGTGGAGTTGAAAATAAAAACGATTGAATACCTGGATTATCGCGTGACAAAGCCGATTTTCGAGGAAGTATCCACCTGGGATGAGCCGGTAACCATTGCTATATTACCAGATCACCCAACACCCTGCGCGATAAAGACACATACTAATTCACCGGTTCCGTTCATTATCTACAAACCGGGGGAACAAGGGGATGATGTAAGGGTCTATGATGAGTTCTCGGCCCGGAAAGGGAGTTACGGATTGTTGAAAGGAGCTGAATTTATACAGAATCTGATTCAATAAGATCATTGTTTTTTTTAATATCAATCCTGAAAATCACTTATTTTATGAAATCACAAAACAAATTCTGCCAAAGTTGCGGAATGCCCCTGAGAGAAGATCCTCAGCATGGAGGAACGAATGCAGAGGGGACTCAAAACGAATTGTATTGCAGCTATTGCTATCAAAACGGAGCTTTTACGTTCAACGGAACAGTTGAAGAAATGCAGGAATTCTGCAAAGGAAAAATGATTGAAAAAGGTATTCCGACATGGAAAGCATGGTTGTTTACCCGGGGGATGAAGCGGCTCGAACGCTGGAAGAAATAAATAAAACAATCCGCCGAAGTTCAAAACGATGGAGTTCTACGGGTTCGAAGTTCAACATAAAATAAATTATATAAAATGTCTTTTAATTCCTCCGGCATGTAACGGAGGATTTAGAGGACGGAAGTTGCTATGAAATATTACAGTACCAATAAAAAAGTTACCGGTGTCAGTCTTGAAGATGCCGTAGTAAAAGGCCTGGCAGAAGATAAAGGCTTGTTTATGCCCGAGACTATTAAAAGATTGCCACAATCATTTTTCGATACGATTGAGACATTGTCGTTTCAAGAAATAGCCTACACGGTGGCTGAGGCCTTCTTTGGTGAAGATGTGGAAGCTGATGCTCTAAAGAAAATTGTATACGAAACATTGAACTTTGATGTACCATTGGTATCTGTCGCTGACAACATCTACAGCCTTGAATTGTACCATGGGCCAACATTGGCATTTAAAGACGTAGGCGGACGGTTTATGTCACGTTTATTAGGCTATTTTATCCGGAAACAAAGCAAAACCAGAGTCAATGTATTGGTAGCTACTTCAGGTGACACCGGAAGTGCCGTGGCAAACGGATTTCTTGGCGTAGACGGTATTCAGGTCTACGTACTTTATCCAAAAGGACTGGTAAGCCCGATACAGGAATGTCAGTTTACTACGTTGGGTCAAAATATAACAGCTTTAGAAGTGGATGGTACCTTTGACGATTGTCAGGCTTTGGTAAAATCCGCATTTATGGACGAAGAGCTGAATGCCAAAATGAAACTTACATCGGCCAACTCGATCAATGTAGCACGTTTTCTTCCCCAATCATTTTACTACTTCTATGCCTATGCTCAACTGAAAAAGTTGGGGAAAGAACAGGATATGGTGATGTGTGTCCCAAGTGGGAACTTTGGTAATATCACGGCAGGACTTTTTGCCAAACGAATGGGATTACCTTTAAAGCGTTTTATTGCAGCTAACAACCTGAATGACATCTTCCTGCAATACCTGCAAACCGGAGAATACAAACCCCGCCCTTCCGTATCAACCATAGCCAATGCCATGGATGTAGGTGATCCAAGTAATTTTGCGCGCATACTCGACCTATATGAAGGTTCGCATAAAGCGATTGTTTCAGAAATTAGTGGGGTAAGTTATAATGACGGACAAATAGAAGAAACTTTAAAAGCCTGTTATGCGGAAACGGGATATTTGCTCGATCCTCACGGAGCTTGCGGGTACCGGGCTTTGAAAGAAGGACTGCAATCAACAGAAACCGGTATATTCTTAGAGACAGCCCATCCGGCTAAATTTCTTGGCACAGTAGAAAATATCATTGGAGAAAAAGTGGAGATTCCTCTTAAATTGCAGGAATTTATGAAAGGGACAAAGAAAAGTATCTCTTTGCCAAAAGATTTTATATCTTTTAAAAACTATCTGAAAACACAAACCGTCTAATCAGACTATAGTCATGAATAAAAAAGTTTTTGTAAGTGGTTGCTATGATATGCTGCATAGCGGGCATGTGGCTTTTTTTGAGGAAGCAGCGCAATATGGCGATTTATATGTCGGCATAGGTTCTGACAAAACTATAAACGAACTGAAAGCACGCAAAACGATAAACTCGGATGCTGAAAGATTGTATATGGTTAAGGCATTGAAAGTAGTAAAAGACGCGTGGATAAACAGGGGCAGCGGATTGTTGGATTTCCTTGAGGAGCTTGAGAAACTAAAACCGGATATATTCTTTGTCAATGCTGATGGCCATACAGCAGCCAAAGAATCTATCTGTAAAGAAAATGGGATTGAATATGTGGTTAGTAAACGTCTCCCTCACGGGAATTTACCAGCCCGCTCAACAACTGCTTTACGTAAAGAATGTAGAATTCCCTACCGGTTAGATCTAGCCGGAGGCTGGCTTGACCAACCTTACGTAAGTAAATATGCCAGCGGCTCTGTAATTACTATTTGCATAGAACCAGACTATGAGTTTAACGACCGCAGCGGTATGTCTACCAGCAGCCGTCGTAAAGCTATTGAGCTTTGGCAGACAGACATTCCCGAAGGCGATAAAGAAAAACTGGCTAAGACTCTTTTTTGCTTCGAGAATCCTCCCGGAACAAAATATGTAAGCGGTTCACAAGATTCATTGGGGATCACTATGCCCGGTTTAAATAAGTATTTCTACGATGGAGGGTATTGGCCTTGCGATATTCAAAGAGTTCAGGTTGACGAATTACTCGAATGGATCGAGCAGCGTATCTGGATGATTCCTCTTTATCCCCGACTAGGTAATTACGATGTACTTGCAAATACAAAAATAGACGAAACAGGTGCAGAAATGCTTAGTAATGCAACTGAAAATTGTTGGAAAGCTCTGCAACAAAAAGACGCAACAGCTGTTGGAAAATATATGACAGACAGCTTTGAAGCGCAAATAAGAATGTTTCCGGCTATGGTATCACCTGACATAGTAGATCAAATTGAACAATATAAACACAAAGTCTTGGGTTGGAAAGTAAGTGGTGCCGGCGGTGGCGGATATTTAATCTTCTTTAGTGAAGAACCCATTGAGAATGCTATTCAGATCAGGATTAGGAGATAATTTCAAATTACCTGTAAGTTATATTTACAGAATAATCGGATTTCTTTAATGAATATCATTAGAGAAATCCGATTATTCTTTTGATAATAAGACAATATACCTGCTCTAATTCATTACAAACGAAAGAAACAGTTTGCTGGCATCAACCAATTCAATGTAGGAATACTTTAATGGAAGAATCAGGAGTTGATTTTGAAGTGAGGAATCATACACGTTGAATTAGAGCGAAATCAATGGAAGACGAATTTAGCTCACCAGTCTTTGCAAGAAATTCTCCCAGTTCATATTCCACGGATCTGTTTTCCTACCCGGGGCAATATCGCTGTGACGAAGAATATATTTTATAGGATACCGGCTTTTAATGTCTTTTACTAAAGCCGTTAATGAGCGTATTTGTTCTTCGGTAGGTGATTCGTCGTTTGCATCCATAAGTTCAATACCTATCGAGCATGAATTTACACCTGTCCTTCCATCTGGCAAACTACTTTTCCCCGCCTGATATGACACATTCTTCTCTTTAACCAGTTGGTATATGGTTCCATCCCTCCCTATAACATAATGTGAACTGACATTATACATCGAAAACTGTTTAATAACCAAATCAATGTCATATTTCTCACCACCCGAACTATTATACGTGGAATGAACAATAATGGCACAGATGTTCCTGTTGACTGTTTGGCGCATACCAAAGTTAACCGTTTTATCTACGATATTCAGTTTATTTTGTGATAAGAGGTTCGGCAGATTAAAAACAAGCAATAAACTGAAAAGTATGATCTTGATCTTATAATTACGTTTCATTATCAATTGATCATTGAAAAGGGTGATTGACCCGGTGATTTTTATTTCATAAACAACCCGTTAAAGTACATCCAGATCATATAACGGAAGAATTTCCCAACCAGCATATAAAAGGCAACTTTCCACCACTTGCACTTGAAAAAACCGGTTGCAACTGCAATTACATCGCCAATAAAAGGTACAAAGGAGAAAAATACCAACCAATCGCCATGTTTTTGAATTTTACCTGCAAAGTTATCAATTTTTTCTTTCTTGATATGAAAATACTTCTCAATCCATTCAATTTTACCCAAAAAACCCACATAATAACTGGTCATTCCACCTAACCAATTACCCAACGTGGCCACAAAAACACAAGTCCATTCATCCAGTCCTCCAAAAACCATGGCGGAAAAAATAACTTCAGAACTAAAAGGAACGACTGTTGCTGCTAAAAAGGAAGCAATAAAAAGTCCGAGATAACCAAGTCCGGTGAGTCCTAACATTTACAGTATAAAGTATTTGGAAATGACAAATGCAATACTAATCAGGCAAAAAACAATAAATAATATTCCGTAAAAATTATTTTGCTTCAGCGTAAACGGATGAGAGACCAACATTGAATAAACCAACGCAATAATAGGTAAGAAGGATATAAACTGAGCTTTAAACAGGAAGGATAAAATAAGCAGGGATACAAGTAAAAACAGCAAGAAGTTCAGCTTATTGCGGGTTTTTATGGCATCGCTGTGTGAAATAGAGTACTTTCCGACTAAACTTATCATCAGAACAAGACACATAGCTGCGGCATATATAAGTTCAGGCAATGAAAAATCCAAATAGTTGAAATAAAGATTGATATTGAAGTTTAGTAAATGCCGGCAATCGAATCCCTGACAAAACAAATACATTCCTGCCAGATAGAGTATCCAGGGGGAAAGCGTTCCAAAAACGGAAGCTAAAAAAGTTCGTAATGAAAAGCTTTGAAACATGATAAAACCAATCCAGCAAACCGGAATGATAAACAAAAGCGGGGTTATCAACAGACTGCTGAGACTGATCAGCAAACTTCCCATAAAAGCCTGTTCAGAGGCTCTTCGATCGCGGGACATGCTGAAGAAATAAAACAAAGCAAGAATAAACAGAGTTAATCCCAAATGAGACCCAATCATCACGTGTGTTTGACTCCAGGTGGCAATCAACATAAGAAAGATTAGTATAGGCAAGAATGTCCTGGTTCTGATAATTGTAAAGCGGTTGTTGATTTGTGCGACCAGAAATCCATTCAACAGTGTAAGGATAATACAAACAAGATTCAGGAGGATTGAATTATGTAAGAATATCGATTGCAAACTTTCTACAATAGATGTATCCTGAGTAGTAACCGCCGAATAACGTGTGACGACATAAGTCGCCATCCACAAAATAAAACAACATCCTACCAAAAAGATAGCTAAAGGAATACTTGGGACTATGAATTTTTTTAAAGAAACTCGCATTGGGTTTTTACTTTTTTGGAGTTATGTTTTAAGCAAACAATTGCAGTAACTGAATTTTATGCACTGACTTAAGTGATCGGTACCTGCAATTGTTTTTTACTATAAGCTATTTAAGACCACGCTTGTTCAATAAAGCATCCGGATTCGGATTAGCGCCCCTGAATCTGATATACAATTTCATAGGATCATCCGTATCACCTCGTTCCAAAATATTTTTACGGAATGAGGTTGCTACTTTTTGATTATAAATATCGCCGGTCTCCTTGAACGCCTGGAATGCATCGCAATCCAATACGGCAGCCCAAGTGTAACTATAATATCCGGCCGCATAATCTCCTCCGAAAATATGACTGAAATACGTACTCCGATAGCGGGATATTATTTCCGAAATCATACCCATACGTTTCATGGACGCATTTTCAAAGGCAGTGACATCAAAATTTACAGTATCTTTAATCGTATGAAAATCCATATCCAGTAATGAAGCCGCCAGAAGTTCGGTATTTATAAATCCCTGATTAAACTTACCTGCCCGTTGAATTTTATCCATCAATTCCTGGGGCATTACCTTGCCCGTCTTAAAATGACGTGCATATGTTTTCATCACTTCCGGTTCCCAGCAAAAGTTCTCCATAAACTGTGACGGAAATTCCACAAAATCACGGGCTACATTGGTTCCCGACAAGCTCGGATAAGTGCATTGCGTCAACAGACCATGCAACGAATGTCCAAACTCATGAAAGAGCGTCTCTACTTCATCCATATTCAGCAAAGATGGCTTATCGACAGTGGGCTTGGTGAAATTGCCTACATTACAAACTATCGGGCGATAATCCACGCCATCTTTAATATATTGATCGGTTATGTTGTTCATCCATGCACCGGCACGCTTTCCCGAACGTGGAAAATAATCCGTATACAGGACACCTACCAACGAACCATCAGCATTGCTGACTTCGAACACTTCAACATCCGGATCATAAACCGGCATGTTATCCAGTTTCCTGAACTTTATACCGTAGAGTTTTGATGCCAGGTCAAAGACTCCCTGTCGTACATTTTCCAGTTTAAAATAGGGTTTTAATGCTTCCTCATCCAAATCATATTTGGCTTTACGTAGTTTCTCCGTATAATACCACCAATCCCAGGGTTCCAGTTTTTGACCTTTTCCTTCGGTATCCATTATCTTTTGAAGCTCGGCTGTTTCTTCCTTCGCTTTGTTTAATGACGCTGCCCATACAGGTGCCAGGAAATCATAAACGGCTTTCGGTGTTTTCGCCATGGTATCGTCCAGGATAAATGCAGCCGACGTATCAAATCCGAGTAATTGGGCTTTTTGAGTACGCATCTTTATCAGTTTATTGATAACCTGATTATTATTTTTTGCATTATCATGATTAGCCCGTGTGGAGTAGGCCATTAGTAAGTCTTTCCGCAGTTCACGGTTTTCGCTGTATTGGAGCACCGGTATAAAACTTGCCTTTTTAGCGGTGAATATCCATTTACCCTCTTTTCCTTCGGCTTTGGCTGTTTCTGCTGCCGCCTGTCGTACGCTTTCGGGCAGTCCGGCTAAATCAGCCTCTTTACCGACCACCTTTTGGTATGAATTCGTTTCATCCAGTACATTTTGTTCGAAAGCAAGTTGCGCCAATCCAAGCTCCTTATTGATTTCCCGCAACCGGGCCTTTTGTTCGGGATTCAGTGCCGCACCGCTTCGAATGAAATTTCTATGATACTTTTCCAGCAGACGGATCTGTTCGCTTGTCAGTCCAAGCTTATCACGCTTATCGAACAAGCTTTTTATACGGGCAAAAAGTGCTGCGTTCAGATAGATATTGTCGTTATGCTCCGATAATAAAGGAGTAACTTCATTGGCTATTTTATCCAACCCTTCATTGGTATCCGATGAATTCAGATTAAAAAACACAGATGATACCTTTTTCAACAAATCGCCGCTAAAATCTAACGCGGCAATGGTATTGTCAAAGGTAGGTGCCTCTTTCCTGTTGGCAATTGCAGCGACCTCTGCCGTTTGTTGTTTTATACCTTCTTTAAAGGCAGGCAGATAATGTTCATTTCTAATTTTATCGAAAGGCGGTGCACCATATTTATTTTTGTACGTTTCAAAGAACGGGTTCTCAGCTTTTGCATATCCCATAAGAAGTAATCCAACCATTAAAGTTAATAAAGTTCTTTTCATATGAATCTTTCAATAGAGTATAAAACGTGTTTGAGTCACAAAGATAATGATTATGTATTTAACAAAATTGATTGCGTCGTTATTTTATGCGAGTTTTTCCGAATGTTATGCCTTCACGGCAATGCGGTCCCGTTAATCGATTTCCATCTCCGACACGCAACGTTTATCTTTTTGAAGTTGTTCTTTCAATTCGTCAACGCTCTTGAATTTTTGTTCATTCCTGATCTTCTGAATAAAATCTATTTCAAGATTTTGATAATAAATATCCGTATCAAAACCGATAATATGTACTTCCAGACTAATATTCTGCCCGTTATCCAGCGTCGGTCTGTTCCCGATATTCATCATCCCTTTAAACACAAGGCTATTCCACCGGACACGTACGGCATAAACACCATTTGCAGGAACCAGCTTATCCCGATCATCAAGCTCAATATTGGCCGTCGGGAAGCCAATCGTCCGTCCCACCCGAAAGCCTTCGACGACCTTTCCGCGAATGGAATATTCATACGTCAACAGGCGGTTTGCCAATTCAAGGTTGCCTGTCTTCAACGCATTTCGTATCTCGGACGAACTGATGCGTTCGTCCATATCGGTATTATACCGGGTAGCCTGGATAACGTCCATCCCCAAAGCTTCCCCGTATTTTTTATATTCCGGGAATCCATCTGTACGGTTGTGTCCAAACCGATGGTCATGTCCTACCAGCAGGGTACGAACACTAAGTTGTTCCTTTAAAACAGTCTTTAGGAATTCGAAAGCCGATAAACCGGCCATTTCGGGTGTAAAATTCAACACGACACAACCGTCAATCCCGATCTGTTCCAACAGGGCCAGCTTCTCATCCAAGGTAGTTAACAGCTCCGGTTGGAATTCCGAATTCAACACGTTGCGGGGATGTCGGGCAAAAGTAACAACGAGACTCTTCAGGTTCTGAACCTGTGCAATACCTTTCAACTCCTCAATCAAGAACCTGTGCCCGGCATGTACCCCATCGAAAAAGCCGACGGTGGCAACGCAGGGAGATAAGGTCTTTATTTCCGATTGATTTATAATTTGCATAACAATTTAACTCCAGGTTTCAGGATTTTGTAAAAAACTCAAATCTTCGCGTTCATGTACCAAATAAGTTTGAATTCCCAATTTTTGAGCCTGCTCCGTGTTTTTAGGACCATCGTCCAGGAACAAACATTCATTGGCATGAACGTTTTCAGAAGCCAGAATCTTATCGAAAATTTCCTTATCCGGTTTAACCATCTTCATTTCGTATGACAAATAACAACGGTCGAAATAGTCGGATACTTTTTTCCCCTTGTTTTCAAATAATGCCTTCTCAGAATACGGAAAATGTATGATATTTGTATTACTGAGCAGGATTAACCTGAATTTCTTGCGAAGTTCAACAAGCATATCCAGCTTTTCTGTTGGTATTTCAAGTAAAAAAGAGCACCAGGCCTCGTCAATTTGGGCATCCGTCAATGTATTTGGCGTCAGTTTACGTACCTCACTGCGGAATTCGGCAGCACTTATTTCACCTTTTTCAAATTGCATAAAGAACCCTCTTTGTGCAAAGTTATTCAGATACTGTTCGAAATTTGTAAGACCTAATTGTTTGAAATTCAATATACATTTATTAATGTCCAGGTTGATAAGCACTCCTCCAAAATCAAAGATCAACGTATTTATATTTCTAAAATGTTTCATGCAGGATTAAAAAAATGATGGATAATTTTTGCAGTATAGTAAAATTTATTACTTTTGCATTCGCTTTGCAAAGATACAAAAAATTTTCGCAAATGTGGGGCCTATAGCTCAGTTGGTTAGTAGCACCTGACTCATAATCAGGGGGTCACTGGTTCAAGCCCAGTTGGGCCCACAAAGCAAATTAAGCACTTATACATTCAGTTGTGTAAGTGCTTTTTGTTTTTTGGCATGTCCTGTATTCGCTAAATCAGTTCAATCAGAACAAATTGTACCACCCGGCCGACTCCGTTTCCGTAATAAAAACATGATTTTTTTCGCATATCCCCACCAAAACATAAAAGCCTTTATCTTTTATTAAAAACATTAAAAACAGAAATTCACCGTTCCACCCTCCTACAAATCCGGGATATTTCACGCCTTGTTTGGCGTCATTTTCTCCGCTTATCTTCCTGACCATTATTCAATATCCTGTCTGCCGGAGATACCGGTTGACATCAAACAGGCATTCTCCCTGTTTTCTTCTTCCTTCGCTCTATATTCGCTCTCTAGTAAATTTTATCTTATTCTTTAATTTTCCATATATAAATCATATATAATACATATTTATATAAATACGGGTTATATATGATTTATATATGAATTATATATGTTTTATATATGATTTATTTAAGATCAAACAAAGACCGAACAAAGACCAAACGAAGAACGAAAGAAGGGACAACCGGGAGCGTAGAGCGGAAAGAAGAAAGCCTACGACATCTCCGGTGACAATTCCCATATTTCGGGAATAACAGTCGGCTTTCTTCTTTGGAATGAGCGGACAAAAGCGGATAAAGGCCGAAAGTTTGGCAAACAATGAATCTCTTTTGTTTTAAAGTTGCAAAAGTCTTCGTAATCTGCCAATAAGCATGTATTTTTGTATCAAAATAAATATTGGCCATAGATGAAGACAGGAAGTATTCTGGTTGTTGATGACAACAAAAACGTATTGAGTGCCTTACGCATTCTATTGGAGAACTATTTTCGACAGGTAACGTTATTGTCGTCACCGACTCAATTATCGTCAACGCTGAGGGAACTTATGCCCGACGTGGTACTGCTTGATATGAATTTCTCGGCAGGCATTAACTCGGGCAATGAAGGATTGTACTGGCTGTCGGAGATTAAAAAGTTTGATACCGAACTACCGGTGGTACTATTTACCGCTTATGCCGACATCGACTTGGCAGTCAATGCCCTGAAACAGGGAGCCAGTGATTTTGTAGTAAAGCCATGGGACAATGCAAAGTTGGTTGCAACGCTTCATGCCGCTTTATCACTTCGCCAATCGCGGAAAGAAGTAAAGCAACTCCGGGAAAAACAGACTATTCTCAATCATGAATTAAACCGGGACAACGCTTTTTGCTGGGGACAATCCGAGGCAATGCACGAGCTTCGGGGGCTGTTGGGGAAAGTGGCTAAAACGGATGCCAGCATTTTGATTACCGGTGAGAACGGGACAGGAAAAGAGGTTATAGCCCGTGAGATTCACCGGCTATCGGCACGCAACGAAGAAGTGTTGGTGACGGTAGATATGGGAGCGGTCAGCGAGACTTTGTTTGAAAGTGAATTGTTTGGGCATGTAAAAGGCGCCTTTACCGATGCACGCACCGACAGAGCCGGAAAGTTTGAAGCAGCCGATGGCGGAACACTATTTTTGGACGAAATAGGGAACCTGAGTTATCCGTTACAGGCTAAACTACTGAGCGTCATTCAGTCCAGGCAAGTAGTCCGTGTCGGGGACAACAGACCCGTAGCGGTAGATATACGATTGATCTGTGCTACAAACCGGAATCTGGAACAATCGGTGCAAAACGGTGAGTTCCGCGAAGATCTGCTTTACCGGGTTAACACCATCCACCTGGAAGTGCCGGCTTTACGGGAGCGAAAAGAAGACATTCAGGAGTTGGCAGAGTTTTTCCTTCTGAAATATCGTGCAAAATACGACAAGAGGGGATTAACACTGGGCAAAAGCGCCATTCGCCGGTTGGAAGAGTATCCCTGGCCGGGAAACGTGCGTGAATTGCAACATGCGATGGAAAAAGCAGTTATCCTGTGCGACGGGACGGAATTGCAAGCTGATGATTTCTACCTCCGGAAACAGGAGAAGAAAAGCCCGAAGCTGACCACCATGAGTCTGGAAGAAGCTGAAAGGATGTTGATTGAGAATTCCATTAAAGAAAACAAGGGCAATATGTCAGCCGTAGCAACAGAGCTTGGTATCACCCGTCCTACCCTTTATAGTAAAATAAAAAAATACGAATTGTAGGACAGACCGGACCAAACGGTTCACGACCAACGGGGATAAATAGCCGCGAATTTTGCGGAATATAATTCAATAGAGCATTTCCTGCGGAAAAAGATACGACGTCCTGATTCCAAAAGGACGGAACACGAATAAACACTGATCGAGCGGGGAAAGACGGATTTTTATATTAGTCCTGTTTTAACCGGATATTGCCCTAAATTCAAAACACAAAACGAACCAGGTTACCCTTCCGGGGTCCGAAATAAATCATTATGTTTAAATCCATTCAATACAAACTTTTCACATTTACGGTTTTACTGGTATTCGCAGTGGCAGCAATGACTTGTTTCATTATGAAGGGGCAGATCGCGCTTGCTTTTGCATGCGGAATAATCGCCATTGTATGCTTGTACAATATGCACCAGCATTACAAAAAATTCAACAGCAACATTCTCTTTCTGCTAAACGCGTTGGATAACGGAGATTATTCGTTTTATTTTTCGGAGAATAAACTATCGCGACGGGAGAAGGAGCTGAACGTAATGCTCAACCGGATCAAAGAAATTCTGGTCAGCGCCCGCAAGGAAGTGATTGAAAATGAGAAATTCCTGAGCCTGATTATCGAAAGCGTCTCCACGGGGATCATCATCATGGACGATAAGGGCCATGTACAAACGGTGAACCAATCGGCACTGGATTTGATGGGATTACCGGTGTTTACGCATATCAACCAGCTAAGCAATGTGAACGAGACTTTTCCCGATTTATTCCGGAATCTGCGTGTAGGCGATAATCCCCATATCGAAGTGAACAACGAACGCGAAACAATGCAGGTGAGTCTGAGTTTATCGGAGATTGTTATCAAGCGTGGACGTATGAAAGTGATCACGCTGAACAACATCGGAAATGAATTGGAAGCCAAAGAGATGGAATCGTGGATTCGATTGATACGGGTAATGACGCACGAGATTATGAACTCCATAGCACCGATTACTTCCCTGAGTGAGACATTGCTCTCATTGCATAGCATGAAGGAGGACAATTCATCGGACGAAGAGTTGAGGTCGAACACCATTGAAGCTTTCGAAACGATTCATTCCACGGCTAAAGGGTTGTTATCCTTTGTAGATTCATACCGTAAATTCACGGCCATTCCCAAGCCGAATATACGTTCTTTTGAAGTAAGGCCGTTATTGGAAAAAATCCTGCATTTGGAAGAAAAATGTATCACTGAAAAAAACATTCAGTTGGAACTGGTTGAATCAGGCGAGGATACGGAATGGCTGGCAGATGAGAAGCTCATCACACAGGTACTGGTTAATCTGGTAAAAAATGCGATAGAGGCCATCGATAACGGAAACGGGAAAATACGTATCAGCATTCACCATCTGCCCGACGGAAAGGTACAACTGGAAGTGGGTAATAACGGCCAACCGATTCCGAAAGAAGTATTACCGCAGATCTTTATTCCTTTCTTCACGACGAAAGAATCAGGAACCGGTATCGGACTGAGCATTTCGCGATACATCATGCGCCTGCATGGCGGCAAGTTGACACATAGCACTTCGGACGAAGGCTGGACAGTATTTACAGTGACCTGTTGAACAGGATCAACCACGCTGCAACGACTCATCCGGTCATTCCAGACGTTCCATGTCCCATCAGGAAAATGAATGACGGGGCATGGAATCATCAATCTGAAATGACTTTACTCTCCTTTCAGCGACTCTACCGGATTAGCCGTAGCAGCACGCCATGTCATCCACGAAACGGATAACAACGAAAGCAATAACACGAAAAGTCCAGCCAGGGCGAATATCCACCAGTCGAGCGTCGTTTTGTGGGCAAAATCCTGTAACCAACGTTGCATAATAAAATAGACGAGGGGTATCGCAATAACAAACGCCAGAACGATCCAACGAATAAAACTAAGATTGAGCATACGGACGATTTCCATGGACCTGGCTCCGTTTACCTTTCTGATCCCTATTTCTTTTGTACGGTTCTTGATAATAAATGCCGTAAAGATGACTAACCCCAGATTGGCGATAATAAGACATAAGATGGAAAAAATACGAACCAGCATCTCGGCATTTAGCTCGTTTCGATAAACCCGGGCATATTCGTCCTGCAAGAAAGAATAACTGGCCGGATAATCCGGATTGACCTTAGTCCATACTTTGTTGAATACAGCCAGCGAGCGTTCGGGATTTTTGGGGTCAAGTCGTACCATAAAACAATTCAGGAAGAAATATAACGGGCGTTGGATAATGATCATTGGTATGGTATCTTCATAGAGGGTCGTGTAAGTAAAATTATTCACCACACCACAGACAGTACCCTGATGGATATAGCCCAGCGCACCATGATTGATCGTTAATGTTTTATTGATGGCTTTCTCCGGCGAACCGAGTCCCAAGAAGGTCACGGCTTTGGCATTCAATACATATTCTTCCGATAAATTGCAATTGTATTTATCTTTTTCCTTTATCATTTTCATAAACAACGGAAGTTGTTCGCCAGATGTCATCTTATCAGACGAAAAGGTTCGCCCGGCGATCGGTTTTATATTGAAAAACGGAAGGAAATCTTCACCAACAGCCAACAGAGGAATTTGCAGCTCCTTACTGTTCCCTTCCGTTTTTACACCCAGCATGTCCCGGATAGCGGAGCCGGGTAATTGCATGGCAGCAGTAACACTTTTTATCTCGGGATGCTTTTCTAATTCTGTTTTTAGCACCTTGTAACGCATTTTCACCTGTTCGGGTTGTTCGTCCATGACTAAAATGGTAGAATCATTTCCACCTACCTGTGTGTTCTTAATAAACGCCACTTGCTTACTGATACCTGCTGCCAGGATAATAACAAACATAACAATGGAATACTGCCCGATCAACATATACCTGACATTCGAAGACGAAAGACGAAGCGGCTTCATTCCGTTTTCCGTATTCAGGAACAAGGTGGATGACAGGCTGACTAAGACAGGCAATAAGGAAACGACAACGATAAGTGCCAGAAAGCCTCCGCATAGCATGACGATCTCACCCGGAATGAGGACCGACAGGGAATAGTGCAAAACAGATGCCCCGTAAGAAGCAATCAGTAATCCGAACGCAACAGACAGCATACCAAGCAGCAATGCCAGGAATGTCTCGTCACGAAGAACCGTCCATGAAGAAGCACCATTCAATCGCAACAGTTGATAATACTTCCTGTTGTCGGAAAAGATTAATCCGGCATTCAGCCATAGATTAAACAATACGATTATCAACAAAAGGATATTGGAACCGATAATCAGATACACAAAGTAGATATTGCCATTAGGTTCTAATTCGCGCATTACCCGGCTATGCAAATGTATATCAGTCAACGGCATTAAGTGTGCGGTTGTCTTGCCATCTTTAGGCGTTGCGTCTTTGTTATAGAAATTTGAGATTTTCCGGGCAATACCAGATAAACCGGTATCTTTATTCCGTAAAATGTAAACATAAGGCCAATCATCTCCTGCGTTATCAGGCCGTTGAACTATTATTTCCGTATGGAAATGGGAGTTCTCGGGAAAGTCTTTAAATACTCCGGTCACAAAGCCATTCAGAGGGCCCAACCTCCTACCGTCAAGCTGAATTTCTTTACCGATGGGCGATTCTTTACCAAATAATCTTCGGGCAAAACTTTCACTCACCACCACATCATGAGGTGTTCGCAGTACTTTGTCTTTTTGCCCAATAACCAACGGATAGCTGAATACCTGAAAGAAATTAGAACTGGCACAATAAACATTCTGCAGTATTTGAAGTTTTCCTTTATAAGTCATTACCGCCGTATTGACTCTTGACAGAGCAACAATCTGCTCAATGCCGGGAATCCCGGACAATAAACCAGAGCCCGAAAAGCCGTATATTCTCCCATCAACAGGTTCATCATTGTATTGCAGCGTTAAACGGGCAATCCTATCGGCATTTACATTAAAGCGATCGTAACTCCATTCTTTTTTGACATGAATATACGACAAAACCATGCAGGCAAAGATGATTGACAATCCCAGCAGGTTAACCGCCCGCAGGTATCTGCTCTTTAGGAAACGACGAAAAACAAATAAAATATTGGTCATAATGATAGTTGAATTGTATAAATGTCGAACTGTCCGGCGTCCAATGACATTGTTCGGCGATAATTTGTTTTATTGATGGATATTTGCACAAAGAGAAACCGCAGAAAACATAAAATTGAAAAATAAACTCATTGGGCAAACAAGATTAATTTTCGGATGTTGAACCGAAAGAACTAATTTTATTGTTGAATTTTATTATTTTCTGCGGTTATGTGAGTCTGATTTAATTTACATTTTACCTTCTACTTCCGATACAATCTGTCCATCGAACAGGTTAATAACTCTATGCGCAAAGGTGGAATCGTGTTGAGAGTGCGTTACCATCACGATGGTGGTTCCTTCACGGTTGAGTTCCGATAACAGGTTCATTACATCTTTTCCGTTTTTAGAATCCAGATTACCGGTAGGTTCATCCGCCAAAATAAGTTTAGGATTAGCTACTACGGCCCGCGCAATAGCAACCCGTTGTTGCTGTCCACCGGATAACTGATTCGGGAAATGTTTGGCACGATGGCTGATATTCATTCTTTTTAAAGCTTCTTCCACCCGCTTCTTACGTTCCGATGCTTTTACTTTCAGGTAAACCAACGGTAACTCCACGTTTTCATAAACATTCATTTCTTCAATCAGGTTAAAGCTCTGGAACACGAATCCGATATTCCCTTTACGCATATCGGTACGTTGTTTTTCCTTCAGGTGTCCTACTTCGGTTCCTGCCAGAAAATACTCACCCGCAGTCGGATTATCCAACAAACCGAGAATATTCAACAAGGTTGATTTTCCGCAACCCGAAGGACCCATAATGGCAATGAATTCGCCTTCAGCTACATGCAATGAAACACCGTTCAATGCTACAGTTTCGATTTCTTCCGTACGGAAGCTCTTTTTTAGATCATTAATTTTAAGCATAATATCACGTTTATTTGTAATTCATAATTGGAGAAACCACTCATAATTTATTCATTCTTAATTGCATCCACCGGATTGGCAGTTGCGGCATTATAGCTTTGCCAGCTTACAGTTACCAATGTAATGCCGAACACGAGCAATCCGGCAAGCAGAAATATCCACCAGTAAACCGGCGTTTTATAGGCAAATTGTTGGAGCCATCGGTGTACCACATAATAAGCTAACGGAACAGACACAACAAAAGCTATTAGCAACTGAATGAGCACACTTCGGTTCAGCATCAGCATAATTTCTTTTACCGAAGCACCGTTTACCTTACGGAGTGCAATTTCTTTGGACTTATAACGGGCATTGAAAACAATCAATCCATATACCCCCATAATGGCAATCACAATGGTAATCAGCCCGAACAGGGAAATCAGCTTAGCCAGGTTTGTTTCATTTTTATACAGATCGTCCATTGATTGATCCAGGAACTTCAGCTTAAAATCTTCATCACTGTATTTTTCCCAGGTCTTCTTAATATAATCGATAGAGGCCGGAGTGTTTTTCCCTGTTATCTTAATGAAATACCAATGCATCCAGCTTTCGTCGAATGTTGCAAATCCCATGGGTTGAATCGTGTCTCTCAACGAACTGAAATTAATGTTTTTTGCAATGCCGGCAATAGTTAAGCTATTGTCAAAGCCACTGAAAACTTTTCCAACAATTTCTTTTAAATGAAAGTTTTTCTGAAATTTCTGATTGAAAATGAATGCCTGTTTTCCACGTATTGTATCCGTTTCCGTAAAGTCACGTCCTTCCAGTACTTTCACCCCAAAGAACCGTAGAAAATCAGGCTGTACAGGCCATATTACAGCCGAGACCTGCTTTCCTTCGAAATCACGTCCCCACATCATACCCACATCACCCGGAATGAATTGAGATGCCGTACAATCAAGGATCTGCGGATCTTTCTTTAATTCATCCCCGAAAGTCTTCATTTTAATCTTTAATTGTCCGTAAGGCACATAAACGATATTCTCTTTTTGAATACCCCACGAATAAGTCTGCATATAGTTATTTTGGATGTTTATAAAAGCAGAAATGATGATGAGCGTCATAGCCGAAATAAACTGAAGGGTAATTAATACATTGCGCAACTTCATACTTTTGCCCGACACGGAGAAAGAACCGCTTAATGCCACAGCCGGCTGAAAGGAACTAATGTAATGAGCAGGGTAAAAGCCAAAGAGCAGACCCAGAGCTATTGAAGAGATTCCTGTCAGTGCAAGGACTCCTATATTCTGCTGCAACGACAGATTGGCGGAAAAGTATTCGTTGATCGAGCTGTCTTTGATAAGTGAAACAAGCAGTAACGCTATAACAAAAGAGATAAAAGAGAATAATGAGGCTTCAGAGGCAATAGCAAACTTCAGCTTTCGGGAATTTGCTCCAAGGATTTTCTGGATATTCAACCCGCGTACTCTTGCCGGTGCCATGGCAATGGAGAAATTCATAAAATTTATATAGGCTATAATCAGCGTCAGGATTCCGATTGCCAGCAACGATAAAGTCGTTGTAATGCTTCCTTCCCCGGATGCCTCAAGGGAATAGAAATGCATCTTTGACAGCAGGGTTAAGTCTCCTTTTACTTTCCGTTGGGGGTCGCTTATCCTTTGTGAAATTTGTTCACCATAACGCTTCTTTCCGTTGAGTTTTTTCAATAACTTGTTGACATCGGTAGGCAATACCTCAAAATAGCCTTTGTAATTATAATTATAAGGTAAGTCGTTGGGTAAATAGGTGAAAATTCCGTTAGCCAACGAACAGTTTTTAGGAAAGTCTTTATAAACTGCAGTAATGGTTAGAGGAGTCTTTTCAAAATGTAGGTATATCGTTTGCCCGAGAGGATTGGCATCCCCAAAGAATTTATGCGCTGTGCTTTCCGAAATCATGGCTTTATTCTTTTCGGTTAATGCAGGACGTGCATCACCGGCAATAATTTCGGGGGTAAATACCTTCAACATACCAATGGTTGAATGTGTTATTTTTTCGGTCTTTTTCAACTTGTTTCCACTTCTATCGGGAATATCAAATACTGTTTCACCGGAAAAAGTAGTCAGGCAATAACTCTTTATCTCAGGAAAGACATCAGACATCTCTTTTGCCAGTGGGGTAGTCATTGTAATCCCACGACCTCCGTCAGCAAAACGTTGGGTGAACTGATAAATATGATCCGACTTTTTAAAGTTACAGTCATAACTAAAATCGTAATGCACTTGTATCATGGTAACCGAGAATACGGCAAATGCTACCGACAATCCCAGTATATTCAAGATACTTGAAGTCTTGAATCGTTTTAGTACAAAGAAGAAGTTTTGAAATATTGCTTTCATATTCTATAAATTACTAGCCATTATTATTTATCTAATCTCTCTTTAAGGCATCTACCGGATCTTGAATAGCTGTGCGGTATGAGTCAAGACTGACGACTGACAAAATAATGCCCAATACAACTATTCCGCAACCAAGGAAGATATAGAGTGAAAGACTGGTCTTCTGGGCAAAGTTTTCCATCCATTTACCGGCAGCAATTGCAGCCAGTAGTTCTCCTGCTATTAATGCCGGAACAGCTATCCGCAGAATATCAATCATGAAAAGTCGTAGTATTTCCCCGGCAGAAGCTCCGTTTACCTTACGAATGGCAATCTCGGCACTCCGGCGGCTTATTTCATCGTTGGTATAACCTATCAGCCCGATCAATACAATGATCAACGTAATGATTCCCCCTATCAGCACCGAGTTGCGTAATAATCGGGAAGAAGTATACAGAAAAGTCATGCTGGTTTTATAGGGTGTTACCACAATATCTTTGTTGGGTAATACGGTTTTTAAAACCTTATCTACCTGCCGGATACCATCCGGTTGAAGTTTATGAAGTCTGATCATGATATTGCTGGCCGGAGTCCCGGTATAAAACAGAGCCGATGGACGCATATCAGGGTCACTTACAGAACCAATACGAATATCGTTGTAAACACCTTTAATAGTGCTGATATTATGTCCGCTGACCCGAATGCTTTTACCCACAACACCATCCTTCCAGTTCAACATGCCGGCCAGTTTATGAGCAAATGTCTGGCTTACTAGTACCTGTGTTGAATCGGCTGAACCGCGTTGAAAGTCCGTTCCTGCTACCAGTGGGATTTCCATTAAAGAGATATAACCGGCATCGGCATCATATAAATCGGCTATATTGAACAATTCTTTGTCTTTACCCGGTTCGGAGACATTATCACCGGATGCTCCGAACAAAGGCAATGTGGAGCAAGTGGCTACCGATTGTACTGCCGGTATACGCTGAAGTTCTTCAATCGCTTTTTGTCTTTCCGCTTTCGTTGCTCCCGAGATATTGCAATAAAGCAGATTTTCATATGCGTAACCGGGATGATCGTTCACCATACTGTTGTATTGCCGTCCAATGATGACCAGTAAGGTTACTAAGAAAGCGGTTGCAATAAACTGAAGGAAAAGCAATCCTAGTTTCCATTTCCTGCGTGATTCTTTGAAGTTACGAAAAGCAGATGATACAGGTATATGCGAGAATATACGTGCAGGAATAATACCGGATATAATGAATACAACTACACAAACCAACAAGAGTAACACACAGGTTCGAAATGAGAACAATACACTTAGCGGGGCTGAAAGTATTTCTTCCGTCGTTCCCCGGAAAAGAAATATCAGCAATGCAGCCAACAGGACAGAGACTATTAAATGAATAAAAGTTTCGGTAAGTACCATACCGGAAATATTCTTTTCAGCAGCACCGTAACATTTGTGGATCGCTATTTCTTTACTGCGTTTTACCAGCGAAGAAAGTACGATCAGGATATAATTCAATATGGCTGTAAAAATCAATGCAAAGGCCAGTAATGCCAATAGAACTGACATCCGTTTCGTTGCAGGATCATCACTATGAATCTTTTTTAGTTGCAATAAACTGTATGAAAGCTGTATGCCTGCTTTTTTAAGTTCATTCATATCTACATGACGTGCCTGCATCTTATTTATAGCAGGTGTCATGCTTTTGGGGTTCATGTTGGGAGCTAAACGGACATAACCCATATAGCGGTCATTACCAACCCAGTTTTGTGAGCCATCATAGGGGAAAAAGTGGAGGATAGAACTCATTGAAACTACTACATCATATTTTAAATGGGAGTTTTTGGGTATATCTTTAAAGACACCTCCGATGGTCAGTGTTTGATCCGGCCAGGTGTCTAACCGAATGGTTTGTCCGATGGCATTATTCCCCATTTTTTCGGCTATTGTTTCAGAGACCAATACATACAGAGGTTGAGATAATACTTTCTTTGCATTTCCCGAGATCATCGGACGGGGCAATACGTCAAACAGACAACTGTCTGCCATAATGAAAGTTCCTTCAAGCCGTTTCTTATCCTGTGTAAAAAAGATAGCATCTTCTTCCATAGGCGTAAGGCGTGTGGCAGCTTCCACCTGAGGCAAATCTGCTTTCATGCCCGGTGCCACTCCCCCGCTTACTTGTCCGTAGGCATTCGGCTTACTGTTGCCTGTAACTACATTCTCCTGTAGTTGGTATATCTGTTCGCTTTGGGGATAGAAATTATCGAAGGTTTGTTCAAAGCATACTTTGGCAATAAGCACCAGCCCCATGGCCAGTCCAACTCCTAACGAAACGATCTTAATCGTATTGTTTTGTTTTTTCCTGAAAACAGAACGGAAAACTGTACTAATATTACTTGTCATAACTTTACTGATAAAGGTTCTGTGTATAACCGGCACATAATTCTATCTGCCAATGGTTTTATGCTGCTGGTTGATAAATCATTCTGGTTTCGTCCAAAACAAACCCGGGTTATTTGTCTTGTAGTAGCTCCGTTTCATATCTTTATATGTCACTTCATCTTTCTGAGGAGTTTGTTCTATACCATCCAGAGGTAATAATTCTACGTATGTAATTTCTTTCCCTTTTCCCCATGTCTCGGTATCATATTCACTCACCAACGGGCATTCCAAGCGGTATAGATTTTTGGCCATATAGTTTCCCAGATATTCTGCTTTTGTCTGCGATTCCTGTCTGTTCCAGTTTGCTTCCGGATTCAGGATAAGCGGTTTATTATCTATTAATCTTTTTCTTACCTCTTCAATACCAAGTAATTCTCCCTTTTCGTTCATTACATAGGCATCGAACGTCGGATCTATCCAGATCCATTTCTTTAAGTCGTTGTTGTAGACCATATTGATTACATGACAATCGTCGAACTTCGTCTCTTTTGGCATACAGGTAATGTATCTCGATTTTATACCCAAGGACAAATAGCATTCATTCAATATGGTAGCCATCATTCTACAATTTATACCTCTTTTTTCAGTTCTGCATACTTTTATCAAATCCAGCGCATTCTTCGAATCGGGATTTTTGCTGCTTCCGTCGTGCCTGACTACAGCATGAACCCAATGCATTAGGTTTAATATCTTTGAAATCTCATTCCCTTTGCCAGCTATGGAATCTAATTTCAGGTCTTCTCTGACTTTGACAAGGTTCGGGTCGTTTTGCGGTTGGTAGGTAAATGAAGGGATATACCTGTTATCTTCGAAATTGTATTTCTTCGCTTTCTTTAATTTGTCAATATAGGGAAGTTGATATTTTATCTGAGTAAATGCCGAATCTTTTCCATTCAATAAAATAACAAAATCATACTTCCCTACTTTCGGATTTATTTTAAAGGTAATTGAATCTTTATCCGTGTAAAATGTCACCTTTTTATTGTTGGTTACATAAATATCAGGTTTTGCTTCGGGGGTAATGATCCAGATTCCTTTTTTGAGAACATTTCCATCTTTTATATCTGCCATCTTTGTTGTAGCCCGAATGAGGGGCAACTTGTTTTGAGCCTTTGTTAGTTGGCTAAATACGATAAAAAACAGAAGAATTAATAACTTACTTTTCATTGCTGACTTGTTTTTAAATATAATTTCCCGATTATTGTTTATTGCTTATTGTAACACCAGTTCCTGACTGTCTCCAAAAGTCTCATACCCTGAAGTAATGACTTTCTCTCCCGGTTGTAATCCGCTCGTTACCTCGTAGTATAGCGGGTTTTGCCGACCGATGGTTATCGTACGACGGGTGGCTGTTTTTCCATCTTTCGATACGACAAAGATCCACTGGCCTCCCGTCGTCTGATAGAATGATCCGCGTGGAATCATCACTGCCTGTGTGGGCTCTCCCAGTTGCAGGTTGATATAATATGTTTGTCCGGTGCGAATGTTCGCCGGCCGTTCACCGGCAAAGACAAAGTCTGTTTTAAATTGTTTATCGCGTACTTCGGGATAAACTTTCCGTACCCGCAGGGCGAAGTTCTTATCCTCCCGGTCGAAGGTGGCGTTTAATCCGGCTTTCACCTTGTCGATATAGTGTTCATCAATCAGTGCTTCGATTTTATAGTCGGATAATACGCTGATTTGGCCAATGCGGTTGCCTGCCGATACCGACTGACCTATTTCCACATCCAGCAATCCAAGCTGCCCGGTTACCGGAGCTTTTACATTCAGATTATCGATACGCTGACGAACCAACATCAGGTTTTCACGCATATTGTGCAGACTTTCTTCCATTTGTTTGATCTGTATACCCCGGTAAATAGAATCCTGCTTTTGGCGCTCCACCACCAGCTTACGGCTGTTAACCGCAAATTCATAATCCTCCTTAGCTTGCAGGTATTCTTCCTGAGAAGTCAGTTTCTCAGCGTTTAATTGCTTGTATTGTTGAAACTTTCGTTTCTTACGTTCCACGTCCAACTCCAGTTGAAGCTTTTCTTTTTTCAGGCTGAGTCTTTCCTGTTCCATCTGTACCTGTGTATTGCGCAGGAAGTTTTGTTTCTCGGCCAGTTGAGCTTCACTGTCAAGGATATTCAGGTTGAGCATAGGGTTCTTCAACCGCACAATGACATCCCCCTGACGTACCGAGACCCCTTCTTCGACTACCTTTTGTTCCACCATGCCCCCTTCAATAGCACTTAACTGAATGGTGTTTATCGGTTCTACCTGCCCGTTGATGCGGATATAATCGTTGAATTCGCCCTTACTGACAGTCTCCATCGTTAGTTTATCCCCTTCCACCGTCAGGCGCGACTTGTGATTACCCAGTATCATCCACAAAATAAGGATCAGCAGTACACTTCCTCCTGCTATATAAGGAATATGTTTTTTCCTCAGCCCTTTTTTCTTTTCAAGTAGTATGTCCATAACTATTCTGTTAAATCCGGTCTCTGAAATGCTCCCGATGAGAGCCCGGAGGTTCGTATTGTTTAATTTGTTTTATCTATCTGTTTTCAATGTCGGATCATGTCCTTTTCTTCCCCTTCGGGAGGTTTAGCGGACTGCTATTATCGGTTGACCCTTGTAATAATTCAGCAATTTATATTTCAACTGATATTTTAAGTTGGTATAGAGTTCTTCGATCTGCGCCTGTAACAATCGGTTGGAACTGGTGGTAAGCTCCAGTGCACTGATCATCCCTTCGGCATATTTCCGCTGATTAACCTGATGGGCTATTTTCATCGACTCGGTACGTTTACCGGCATGAAAGTATTCGTCCGAAAGTCCGTTCACGTCCGCCACAGCCTGTTCAATGTCGCTATAGAGCGAACGCAGGGTTTCTTCCTGTTCATTCCTGACTATAATGAGCTGCTGTTTGCTGTGTTTCAACTCTGTCGAGCGGGAAAAGCCGTTGAAGACAGGCACATTCAGCGATAACCCGACATAATAGCTTTCGTTTGTGTTCAGCTGTTCTTTGAAGGGCGTATATACCGTCCCGTCCATCATCCGGGAGAAATAGCTGTTGACGCCACCGTATAACGACAGTTTGGGGTAGAACTTGCCCCGGGCTATACTGACCGCCATTTTAGTCGATTCAACCGATTGATTCGATGCCAGCGCTTTTGGCGAATAGTTCAAGGCTTTCCGGTAAATATCCAGCGCATTCTCGCGGATTGTATCGGTTGGCAATGCAGGGTCATAGCCGGCGGTTTTAATATCTTCATTGACCGGGAAATTCATCTTTTCTTTCAGCCTGATAATTTCCTGTACCAACAGATTTTTCTGCTTGGTGAGTAAATACCGATCCTCGGCTTCCTTGGCTTGCAGTTCCGCCACATCGGGTACCGACTTCATGCCCAGTTCCTCCATCCGTTTTACCTGTTGCAGGTTAGCGGTGCTCTCGTCCAGTTGCTGTGTCGCCAGCTTCACCGTGCCCTGATAATACTGCACATTAAAAAAAATCTCCATAGTTTCGTAGGCCTGCATATCCTTGATGTCCTGCAACAGCTGGATGCCTTTCAACTTATTCAGCTTTTCCATCTTAGCTTTCGACATTTGTACAAATCCGTCGAACAGGAGCAGCGACGAACTGAGAACGTATTCATTGTACAAGGTGTTCTGGTTGACATATTTATACGTATCTTTGTCCAACACGCGTCCGAAAGACATGCTTCCGTCGGAAGAAGCATTCAGAGTCGGCAGCAGACCGCCAATAGCTTCCACCCTGTTTTGTTTATAGATCTCGTTCTGTGCCTCCTGCTTGGCCCGTTTGGTACTATGCTCCACGGCATAACGCATACAGTCATCCACTGTCCAGGCTTTTTCCTGCGCATACAACAACATCCCCCACAGACATAACACGATTAAAACCAATTTCTTCATACAACATTCTATTGATATGACACTTTCATTACCCAAAACCGTGCCAATCTATATATTATATTGATAATTAACCACATAAGTAATTATCAACACTTATCGGAGTGTAAAATAAGTTTACACATCACGTTCAATATTTTACACTGTTTACTTTAATCAAAGTGTTTAAAGCTAAAGGACAGAATAAATCACCCCGAAATATCCGATTTCTAAATCCCCTGTTCCGGCCATTTTCCGGCAACCATCAGACAGGGATCCTCCATCGATCCTTCTTCCTTCAGTCTTCGTTTGCTCTATTGTAAATTCTATATCATTCTTTTGTTTTCCATATATAAATCATATATAATACATATTTATATAGATACGGGTTATATATGATTTATATATGTTTTATATATGATTCATATATGATTTATTGAAGAACAAACATAGAACAAACGAAGAAGCAACCAGGAACAAAGACCGGAAAGAAGTAAACCTTCGACAATACCTATGTTTCCGGAATAACAGTCGGCTTTTATTTTTTCAACAAGAAAACAAAAGTTTATAAACGACTAAAAATAAGGTCAATAATTAAGTTCTTATATTTTATTTCCATCCGGTTTTAGTTCCGGATTTCAATGGCATTACTTTCAGGGAAAATGTTCAGCCTATCCGGGGTTTGAAATGTACAAAACGGAACAAGCGGACTAAAAAACTGTACCGTTATGTTCAAAACAGGATAACGAAAGCACCGGTAAACTCTAAAAATATCACAACGACATGAATTCAACTAAAAATATTATATTTTTTATATCATTTACGTTCAAATGATTGCATTATGATTTATATATACTCAAAATACTATCATAATGCTATGGCACGATTAATGAAAAGGGGGTAACAGTATAAACATTTAAAATATAAAAGAGATGAAAAAGATTGCATTTTATGGAAAAGGTGGAATAGGAAAGTCTACCACCCAACAGAACACAGCAGCCGCCATGGCTTTTTTACACGATCAGAAAGTATTTATTCACGGATGTGACCCGAAGGCCGATTCAACCCGAATGATCCTGGGAGGAATGAACCAGAAAACAATTATGGATACGTTGCGTGACGATGGAGCAGAATGTGTAACCGTAGACAAAGTGGTGAGTACAGGATTTGCCGGCATCCGTTGTTGTGAGTCGGGTGGTCCTGAACCGGGTGTAGGTTGTGCAGGACGTGGTGTAATTACGGCTATCGACCTGATGGAAGCACAGGGAGCTTACACCGATGAGTTGAATTATGTATTCTATGACGTACTGGGTGATGTTGTTTGCGGTGGATTTGCCATGCCGATTCGTGATGGTAAAGCACAGGAAGTTTATATTGTTGTTTCGGGTGAGATGATGGCTGTATATGCTGCCAACAATATCTGCAAAGGGTTGGTAAAATATGCGAAACAAAGTGGTGTCCGTTTGGGAGGTCTGGTTTGTAACAGCCGTAAGGTTGATAAAGAAAAAGAATTTATAGAAGAATTTGCAGCTGCTATCGGCACACAAATGATTCACTTCGTACCTCGTGATAACGTTGTTCAAAAAGCGGAATTCAACAAGAAAACGGTCATTGAATTTGATGGTGAATGTAATCAGGCTCACGAATACAGCGAACTGGCACGTAAGATTATAGAAAACAAGAATTTCGTAGTGCCTAAGCCAATGACTATGCCGGAACTGGAATCAATGGTTACAAAATATGGTCTGGTAGATTAATGGAAGAGTCAAACTTGTTTTAAACTTTAAAAAACGTAACAATATGAAAATGATTAGAGCAATTGTTCGCCCTGAGATGTCGGACAATGTGACTGAAGGCTTAGCTGATGCCGGATTTTATTCGATGACAAAAATGCCCGTTTTCGGTAGAGGGAAACAAAAAGGATTGACGGTAGGCAACACGCACTACGACGAATTGCCCAAGATGCTGATTATTATTGTTGTAGAAGATAAATCGGTGGATGAAGTTTTAAAGATAATCCAATACAAAGCCTATACAGGCAGCGAAGGTGATGGAAAGATATTCATCTCGCCTGTAGATAGCGTATTGACTGTCCGGACCGGGTCTAAAGAAATCTAAAAAAGAAAACGATATGAAAGAAATAATCGCCTTCATACGCACGAGCAAAATGAATGCTACCAAGAAAATTCTGGACGAACTCAACATATCTTCCGTAACAGCCATGCCTGTATTCGGAAGAGGAAAACAGAGAGGATTAAATCCGGTACTTGCGGGCATTGAATTAAGCAACGATGCTATCGTGAGAGGAAATATCACGGGAATGAAGTTCGTACCCAAACGCATGCTTGTGATTGTTGCCAAAGACGAGGAAGTAGACATCATTGTAGAAGCCCTTGTCAAGACCAACAAAACAGGTTTTATCGGAGATGGAAAGATTTTCATTTGTCCTACCGACAACGCCATGAGAGTCAGAACAAAAGAAAGTGGAGATGCCGCTTTGTAGTTAGTAATCTTTAAAAATTATTATCATGCCATATCATCAATTTAAAGTGAGTGAATGTATCCCCGAACGTCTGCATCATGCTGTAGACAAAGGGGTGGGCGAAGATCTTACCGACGCCCTGCCGCTGGGATACCTGAACACCATTCCCGGAACAATCTCGGAAAGAGGTTGTGCCTATTGCGGTGCGAAGCACGTGATAGGAACGCCAATGAAGGATGTAATCCACCTGAGCCACGGGCCGGTAGGATGTACATACGACACTTGGCAAACGAAGCGCTATATCAGCGACGACGGCAACTTTCAGTTAAAATACACTTTTGCATCCGATGTGAAAGAATCGAATGTAGTGTTCGGTGCTGAAAAGATGCTGAAAAGAAATATTCTCGAAGCTTTTAAGGCTTTTCCCGAGATTCATAACATGAATATCTACTCAACCTGTGCCACGGCTTTAATTGGTGATGACATCAATGCAGTGGCAGAGGATGTGATGGAAGAAATGCCCGGTAAAAAGATTTTTGTATGTAACTCTCCGGGTTTTGCAGGTCCGAGTCAATCAGGAGGTCACCACAAAATTAACCTACAGTTTCTGAATCAATGGGTAGGAACCGGTGAACCTGAGATTTACAGCAAACACGTCATTAATTACATTGGCGAATACAATATCCAGGGCGATCAGGAACTCATGCGTGATTATTTCTTACGTATGGGGATACAAATTCTGGCTACGTTTACAGGGAATGGACGTTTTGACGACCTTCGTTGTATCCACAAAGCACAACTCAACGTATTGGAATGTGCCCGCTCGGCAGAGTATATCTGTGATGAGCTACGCGTCCGTTACGGAATTCCCCGCATGGATATAGACGGCTTTGGCTTTGAAGCGACGGCCGATTCATTACGAAAGATTGGCTACTTCTTCGGCATAGAAGATAAAGCCGAAGAAATTATTGCTGAAGAATATGCACGTTGGAAACCGGAACTTGACTGGTATGCAGCACGCTTGCAGGGAGTAAGGATGTGTCTTTGGCCCGGCGGTTCCAAACTATGGCACTGGTCACATATGCTGAAATCGGAGATGGGGATCAACGTCGTATCGGTTTATACCAAGTTTGGCCACCAGGGTGATATGGAAAAGGGCGTTTCACGCTGCGAACCGGGAACTCTGGCCATTGACGATCCGAACGAGCTGGAAAGTGTGGAAGCCATGTACGAACTGAAGCCGGACCTTATCATGACCGGAAAACGTCCCGGTGAAGTAGCCAAGAAAATCAGAATACCTTACCTCAATGTTCACGGTTACCACAATGGTCCATATAAAGGATTTGAAGGCTGGGTACGTTTAGCCAGAGACATTTATAACTGCGTTTATTCTCCGGCACACAGCTTGGTTCATTTGGATATTAGCAAAGACGAGATACCGACAGATAAAGGGTTTGCGACTCGTGAATCATTATCGGATGTGAACCTGAGTGATGAAATCAAGAACTCTACAGAATTGAGAGAATATACAGGAGACTATGATCCAATTCCAAGACTTCGTAAAAAGCTGGAAGAGAATCAATATACTTTTCCGGATCCGGAAACAGGCGAATGGAGACAAGTGCCTCTGGAGACTATAAAAAGAGGTAAAATAGTTGATGTTGAATAAATTTTTTAAATAAAAGAATCATGGATAATAAGATTGCCCAAGAAAAGATGGCTCAACTGGAATGGTATATCTCCAAACACTGTTTATGGCAATACAACTCACGGGGATGGGACCGTTTAATTCAGAATGAACGAATCCTTACTAAAACGAAACAAATACTTCGTGGAGAGAATGCCAAAGAAGATGACACCACCGCTGACAGGTATTATTGGAGTGAAGCAATGTCATTGCAAGGAGCATTCAAAAGATATTTTCCCTGGGTTGCTGAGACATCGAAAGAAGATATCGCTCAAATTCTGGACATGCTGAAGGAACGAATGGATCATACGATGGTTCATGCGTCACTCAATCAGGAACTTGTCAAGGAGAAATATTAATAAAATGTAGTTTTCGGTAAGCAAAGTCGGTTAGAAGCAAAAATGACGGTTTAGTTAACAGCAACTTCATTCTCTACCGGTTTTGTTTCCCGAAGGTATTAACTAACATAAAAAAGTAAAATTATGAGTTGTAGTTTAAAAATAAAAGATAGAATCGGAGTTATCAACCCGATTTTCACCTGTCAACCCGCCGGAGCACAATATGTAAGTATAGGCGTAAAGGATTGTATCGGTCTTGTACACGGAGGTCAGGGATGTGTCATGTTTGTGCGACTTACAATGTCACAACATTTCAAAGAAAGTTTTGAGTTGGCATCTTCATCTCTGCACGAAGATGCTGCGGTATTTGGGGCATTACACCGGGTAGAACAAGGAGTGGATGTCTTGTTGATGCGCTATCCCGATCTGAAAATTATTCCAATTATCACGACCTGTTCAACCGAGGTTATCGGGGATGATATTGATGGAGTGGTTATAAAGCTGGAAGAAGGGCTGCTAAAAACGAAATACCCCGACAGAGAAGTACATCTGATTCCGATACATACTCCAAGCTTTGTAGGGAGTCAGATAAGCGGATATGATGTAGCTGTAAAAGCATTTGTAGAACATTTTGCGAAGAAAGAAGCCCAGTCAAACGGTAAAATCAACCTGATAACAGGTTGGGTTAATCCGGCCGATGTTACCGAACTGAAAGCATTAATCGGCGAAATGAATGTGGATGCTACTGTATTGTTCGAGATTGAGACATTCGATGCTCCCATCATGCCGGAAGGTAATCATGTCGGACATGGCGAAACTACGATTGCAGACTTACAGGGAACTGCTAACGCTGTAGGAACTATCGCTCTAAACAAATACGAAGGCGGAAGAGCTGCAAAATATCTCCAGGACGAGTTTGAAGTACCGGCAATCATCGGACCTACACCAATAGGGATTCGGAATACCGATACTTTCCTGGCTAATGTAAAGAAGATGACCGGAAAGGCGATTCCCGAATCATTGGTACGCAAACGTGGTATCGCATTAGATGCTATTGCCGATGTATCGCATATGTTCCTTACAGGCAAGAAAGTAGCTATCTACGGAAATCCTGATTTGGTAATAGGATTAGCCGAATACTGTATTGACTTGGAGATGGAACCTGTATTACTTCTTTTAGGAGATGACAATAGCGGTTATAAAAACGATCCACGAATCAAAGCTTTGACAGAGAATGTAAAATTCGGCATGGAAGTGGTAACCAACGCCGACTTTTGGGAGCTGGAAGACCGGATCAAAAATAAAGGATTGAAATTAGATTTGATTTTGGGTCACTCAAAAGGCCGTTATGTAGCCATTGACAACAACATACCGATGGTTCGCGTAGGTTATCCTGTCTATGACCGTGCCGGTGGATTCCGTCATCCGGTAGTAGGTTATGCAGGAGCTATCTGGTTAGCTGAAGAAATGGCGAACCATATTTTCACCGATATGGAATACAAGCACAACAAGGAATGGGTGTTGAATGTATGGTAATCCGTATTCAACCGATTGTTTAATATATCTATTATTTCAAAAAAAACTTTGTTCGCCGTTACTGATAAAGAGTACCGGTGAACGAAGAAAAGCCTGAGGAGGAAAAAAGCTATGATTGAGTTTGAATCGATAATGATTGATGAAGAATCATTTGCAATAAATTACGCCGATGCTAAAAGTTATTACCACCGGGCATTACAGTTTCAGGCCGAAGGGTACCGTCCCAGCTTAGCATTCAACATTGCTTCGGTAGCACTTGAACGCTATCTGGTGGCGCTATGCGATTTATACGGTGAATATCCGCGGAATCACAACTACATCACGTTGATGCGGACGGTGGAAACATTAGTGGAGGTTCCCAAGGAATTGAACAAGCGCATAAAAGTTATGGACTGGATTTTCGGTATTTGCTCCATTGACGAATACCGTCACCCAAATCCTGACGAAACGGATATGGAAAATGCTCTGGTACTATGTGTGGAAGTTCAGAAGCTTTTTGATCAGAAGAGGATGGCAATTATAGCAGCACTGGCAAAGAGAATCTCGTTGGTAACCGTAAGTTAAGAACAAATCTTATTTTATTAATTCAAAATTATTATGCAAGGACGAATGAAAGAACATCCTCTGTCGGAAGAGGAAATAAGCGTTTTACTATTAAGCCAACCGGTCGGAAATCTGGGAACGATTTCACCGGACGGATTTCCATATATCACCCCCGTACACTTTGTGGTGATAGAGGCTAAAATATACATTCACGGACTGTGTGCCGGACAGAAGATCGATTACCTCCGGGCGAATGCCAAGATCGGATTTGAAGTATTCAAGATGAATGGATTAATTCATGACCCGGAGCTTCCCTGCGAGACCAACACCGATTACCAAAGCGTTATCATATTGGGTACTGCAAAAGTTATCAGCGACGATGCTTTGAAGATAAAAGTATTGGATGAAGTGGTTAAGAAATACACTCCCCAGCATGCCGGTAAATCTTATCCGCCTGCCATGCTGAAAGCCACCGGGGTTATAGAAATTACACCAACCGAAACGACCGGCAAATACTTTAAATAACCGACTGTCGGGAAGAAAAGAACCAACGCATCACTCAAATTCACCAGGCAAATGAAACTAGCAGTATTTTTAAACGAATACGGACAGATACTTTCTTTTTACAGTTCCGGTATCGTTGAGATTTATTCCAACGATGAATCGAAGTGGAATTGTATAAATCAAATCCCTTTTGATATGACGCATCAAAGAGATCTGGCTGATGTTCAATTAAAAATAAACATGTTGACTTCCGAATTTGAAGATTGCAGCTTGCTTATCGTTGAGAATATCAAAGGACTTCCAACGGCGTTGCTGCAGGAGAAAGGAATAGGAGTCTGGAAGTTCAGTGGAATATTCCTGCCCGATTTGTTTGATTTTGTCAAAAAGGAGCTGGAAAAAGCGTTGGTAAAACCGGAGAAAATAATCATTCGGCCTACGTTGACCGGAAGTGAACAAGAAGCGGAATATGAGATTAATCTGGTTTCGGTACTGAGCAGGAATAGCGGACTCAATTCGATGGATATTCTTATTCCGTTCATGAAAGAAACAAATTTCAAAAAACTTCAAATCACCTGCTCACATTTACCTAAATGGTTTAACCGGGTTCTTGAAGAATTTCAATTAGTTTCTAAAATCGACGAGCTAAAAGGGGATCTGTTCAAGGTAACTGTAAGTCCTGTTGACGCCGATAGAGATATAACCTTTCGCAAATTTATAAGGATTCCGGGTATGGGAGGAGGATGTTCATCGGGAGGATGCTGAAAACAGGTACGCTGATTCGTATTCAATTCAGAACCCTGAAATCCGGCTACCCACCTGCCTTGTTGAGCGCAATACAGACAGACAGTCCGGAGACTGAGTCTGTGAAGGAGATGAGATACAAATGCTTTTAATCCGTTAATAATCAACTAAAAAGCTTATGAAGATAGCCGTATTTATCGACAAAAACGGAACCGTACTTCCCTTTTATGCATCGGGAATGGTGGAGATCTATTCGAATGGAAGCGGTACATGGGAATGTATCAAACAGATACCGATGGATATGAGTTCCAGACTGACCATGAATGATATTTTACATAATATCAGAAGAATGGTTATAGCATTTGAGGATTGCAATCTGCTGGTCATCGAAAAGGTACAAGGTATCGTTCGTTCGTATCTGTCGGATTTCCAAATAGGGACCTGGACAGTGAAAGGACTTTTCCTCGGTGAGGATATGCTCGACCATATCAGACAGGAGGTTGAAAAAGCAATCCTGGAAAAGAAACAAGTGCCTGCAGTTGCGTTTCCGGTACTAACCGGGAAAGAAGAAGATGCAGTGTACGAAATTGATCTGACAACACTTACCGACTGCGATGCTTTGCTCAACTTACATGAAATGTTGATTTCATTTTTCAAAAGCATCAATTTCCGCAAGCTGATTATAGCCTGCCGGCAGAGCCCGCAATGGCTGGAACAGACGCTGGTACTTTTTAAACTATCGTCCATATCGGAGGAACTGAGTGAAGGTCTGATTCGAACAACCGTAATACCCGATGACTTCGAAACAGGCTTGTCAGTTCGCTGGGAAGTTCAAACCGAAAAGATGAACGGTTCGGAAGAGGGATGTTCCTCCTTGGGGTGTGGTAGTGTTGGGTCGTGTATTACCGAAATAATCAAGACTCAACAGACCAAGAAAGTGATGACTGCTTAATCCGGATTTTCCGATTATGAATAGCATCATTCAATAAAATCACGCAATTGGAAAACGTGAAGCCTGCTTTGTCTTTAAGCCCTCATGAAGGGAAAATACAGACTATGCCACAACCAGGACTTATTATCAAATCCTGAAGTCTGAATGCTCTTGCAAAAATCACATAAATCCACCTCGGCACATGACACCAGTCTCGAACAACAGACGCATGACACCAGTCGAAGTGACTTGTTTTTTTATTCATTCTTCTGATTACTTCAACGAGAAAATACGTGCCGGGACAGGAAAATATAACAATCTATCTTTGAGGGGAAGCATTGTTTACATGACCATACTTGCCGGGTATATTTCGTTGAAGGTCAGAATTAAAATCAGACCAACATGGACATATCCGCACACCCCTGTTTCAATGAAGAAGCAAAGCATACCAATGCACGTGTACACTTGCCTGTAGCTCCAAAATGCAATATCCAGTGTAATTATTGTAACCGTAAATACGATTGCGTGAATGAGAGTCGCCCGGGTGTTACATCTTCCGTATTAGCTCCGTTCCAGGCTGTCGCATATCTAAAAGAACTGGATACCCGTATTGAGAACCTGACCGTAATAGGGATTGCCGGTCCCGGTGATCCTTTTGCTAATGCAGAGGAGACATTGGAAACCATGCGCCGCGTAAATACCGAATTCCCGGATAAGATATTCTGTCTTTCCACCAATGGACTTAATCTCGAACCCTATATTGATGAGATTGCTGAGTTAGGAGTATCGCATGTTACATTGACTATTAATGCTATTGATCCGACCATTACAGCCAAAATATATAAATGGGTTCGTTACAATAAGCGTGTTTACCGGGGTGAAGAAGGGGCTGCCATCTTACTGGAACGTCAGTTAGCCTGTATCCCGAAGTTAAAGGCAAGAGGCATCACAGTGAAAATAAACTCCATCATTATACCGGGTATTAATGAGGATCATATTCCCGAAGTAGCCCGTAAGTGTGCTGAACTGGGAGCTGATGTTATTAACTGTATCCCTTTGATTCCGACAGCAGAGACTCCTTTCGAAACAGTTGATAAACCGGATCCTAAAATGATCTTCAGGGTACGTACCTTATCATCAAAATACTTAAAGATTATGAGCCATTGCGCCCGTTGCCGGGCCGATGCAGCCGGGTTACTGGGGCAGGATCTGAGTGAAACCCATGTATTGCTGAAAGAATACTCTTCCCGTGCTGAAGAGTTGAAAACAGACAACAGGCCGTATGTGGCGGTGGCAACAAACGAAGGCTTATTGGTAAACTTACATTTAGGCGAAGCGCTCAAACTCTATATCTTCGAACAAAGTCCGAAGGGATTTAAAATAGCAGAAATAAGAAATACCCCTCTAAAAGGAAGTGGCGACGAACGTTGGCTGAATATGGCCCGCATGCTGAAAGATTGCCGGGCCTTGCTGGTAAGCGGAGTTGGGGAGAATCCGAAAGCCATGCTCAACGGTTGCGGCATACATGTAGTGGAAATGACCGGCTTAATCGACGAAGGACTGGAAGGGATTTACAATAACAAGGTGATCCGTTCCATTGCTAAACCGGATGCCTTCAAATGCGGCAGTGGTTGCAAAGGAAGTGCAAAAGGCTGTGGATAAGTTTATTTTTAGCAGAATCAATCATAAGAGTCATAAAAACTGAAAAGGATTTAGTAAATAATTGAATAATAGCTTCAAACCTGAAACCTTCATAATTGTAAAATTATCTTGGTTATTCAGTTTTTATGACTGCTTATAATTTAGAACAACGATATGAAAACACCCTACTTTATTGATACCACCTTACGCGATGGCGAACAATCGCCGGGCGTTGTATTCTCTCTTTCCGAGAAGATCCGTATTGCAGCAATACTGGACGGTGCAGGGGTTCCCGAGTTGGAAATCGGTGTACCGGCTATGGGCGAAACGGAAATTCATGATATTCGGAAAATTATTGAAATGGGATTCAGCTTCAAGACATTGTCCTGGTCACGTGCTACCAAAAATGATATTCGTTGCGCGAAGCTGGCGGGAACCAATGGTGTACATATCTCTTTTCCCGTTTCACCCATACTCATGAAGGCTATGGGAAAAAGTCCCGATTGGGTCATTCGGAACCTGAAGGAATTAATTGAATTTGCCTGCCCGATGTTTGATTATGTAACCATCGGAGCACAAGATGCTTCACGGGCAGAAGCCGAATTTCTAAAACATTTTGTAAGTGCAGCAGGCGCATTCGGGGCTTCCCGCGTACGACTGGCTGACACCGTAGGTTTACTGAATCCGGTTACAACTTTCGAACTGATTTCTTCCATTCGGGATGTAGAAAAAGACCTCCCGTTGGAAATTCACGTTCATAACGACTTGGGAATGGCCACCGCAAATACCCTGGCAGCGTATATGGCCGGTGCCAATTGTCTGAGCACAACGGTGAACGGGCTCGGTGAGCGGGCCGGGAATGCCGCCATGGAAGAAGTAGCCATGGCATTGGAACTGAGTGCAGGCATTCCCAGCACCTTGCATACCGAAAGTTTCTCCGAACTGAGTGCCTATGTTGCAAAGGTTTCAAAGAGGCAGCTCAGCGAAAGCAAACCCATCACCGGAAGTATGGTGCTGACTCACGAAAGCGGAATCCACACAAACTGCCTGATAAAAAACCGCGCTACCTATCAATTAATCCCGGCAGAAAAAATAGGTAAAGAAGAACAAAAGTTTCTGATCGGTAAGCATAGCGGCAAATCAACGATCATGTACTATCTAGCCGAAGCCAATCTGCCCTTTACGGATGAAGATTGCTTATTGTTAGTGGAGAAAGTAAAGGAATGCGCCGAAGCACTGAAACGGGCTATAACAAAAGAAGAGTTGCTAGATCTCTATTTCGAAGCAGGCACAACCAAAAATCAGGCAGTCGCTGATTACAACAAATACTGAGACGGCACGTTCTTTCGGGGACGAAGAAATTTTCGGATTCGACCGACTAAATCCAAACATATTAAACGCTTCGGACAAACATGGGCCGAAATACATATTAACCTTTCGTACATAAGAAAACTATCACTATTTGAAGATGGAAAGCCCCAACAAAGTCTGCTTGTTGGGGTTCTTCGTTTTTATCATTTCCGGATACCTTCCGGTTGAAATAAGGAGAAAAACAGAATTGGTTCAATATTTTACACCAAATTTCATACATTTTTGTTGGCTTATTTTGGGCTAAACAGCCTAAATGTATGAAATTCTAAAAGTGTATTTTTTTACTACGCACATTATTAGTTATTTATATTCAAAATTAAAGTGGCATAAAAGTTGAACCGTTTTACGCAAGTAATTAATTGATGCAGAATACATCTTCTTTTACTATTTATCGATATTCTTTAGGGTGCATAACGAAAAATAGTAAGCGAACAGGTGTTTCTTGAAAAAGTATAAATTATGAAGAAGCTAAAAAAGTATGAGATACTCCCGTTGGAGAAAACCAAGATTGATAGGGTTTCATTTGGGGACTTATCTCAAAAGCCGGGCAATGTTGAGACAGATGTAACCAGAAGCTTGCTGAAAAGCAGCTCTGCATTTCCAATCATGTCGGATAAGGAAATGAATATGGGCATTGCTCACTATGACACCCCCCACTTAAAGAAACACAAAGCAAACACGTTTATCGTTTCAATATTACCTATTGCGTTACAATCTGCATTCAAGAGTCTGTTTGCTGAGAAGTTTCCCCAATATGCGGAAGATGGACACGGTTCGGTGGTATTTAATGGAAGCACCTATCTTGAAAATGTTTTCTACAACAAAATAGAGACACTGACATCTGCCAGTCAATTCCCGGATATTTTGATTACTACCGATATAAACAGCCTTTATCATCGTAGCAGCAGGCTGTTGAATGATCGGAATTTCGAATCAGTCCAGCAATCTCTAAATTCGATATATACGGCAACAAAGATTAGCCATCCATCAAACGTATTTGGATTTTTGGCCGCCGAAGCATTGGTTATGGTGGTAGCGAAGTCGAAATATGCAGCTTCTCAGTTTCCCCGGGAATGGTATGAACTGCTAAATCCATCCTTGAAGAATAGCATCGTATTTTGCGGCGACAGGGATTTTCATTGCAACACCGTCTTTCTGCATTTTGTAAAAGAGTATGGATTCGAGGCAATAAGCCAGCTGACTAAAAACACATTAATTCGTATTCATCCCGAAGAAATGCTAAACTCAATTGATTCGGGCAACAAAATAAATGCTTCGATTTATGTAATGCCTTATTCGTACGCGAAAGAGATTCAGAACACATTTGATTATGAAATTATATGGCCGAATGATGGCGCAATTCTAATTCCGGTTCAGATGCTGATAAAGAACGGAGCTTATGAAAAGTATAAAGACGTTATCCGCTTTTTAATGGGAGAAGAAGCAGGAAAATTATTTGAGGAACATGGACTGATAGCTGCAAATTCTAAAATAAAAAATCAATTCCCCGGCAAAAAACTCAACTGGATTGGTTGGAACTTCCTTAAAAACGGAGAACTGCACGCTATAAAAGAAAAAATCAGAGAACTGCTGTAATCGATTTCAATTAACGAATTAACCCGTATCTATTATTTTTATACGAGTACCATCGTCATTTTTATTTTTAAACAGACGGACAGTTAAATCGAGTAACGCTACAGAAAAGAATAACTATGAACACTCAAAAAAACAAGATAACGGAACAACGGGTCATCCACTTTTGTCGTGGCAGGAAAGCAGACAACGTGATTAAATGCCGCGGGGAGATGCTTTCGCCCCTGTCCCAAATGAGCAAAGTGGTGATCGAAAGCGAAAGCCTGACGGATACGCTATCGCTCCTGCTGAAAATAATGAAGGAAGATATGGGGGTGGAACGGGGTATGGTTAACCTGTTCAACAGTAAAACCGGTAAGATATTTATCCATGACAGTATCGGACTCACGGAGCAAGAAGAAACCAGGGGAGTCTATTCAATCGGAGAAGGGATTACGGGTAAGGTAGTGGAAACCGGTGAAGCTGTTATCGTTCCGCGAATTGGCGATGAACCGGATTTCCTGAACCGGACCAGAAGCCTCACAACGCCGGACGACGCAGAACTTTCTTTTGTTTGTATTCCTATCAAACTGGGCAAAAAAGTATTGGGAGCCATCAGTGTGGAGAGAATTTGCGACAATCCGAAAACACTCATATACGATGTCGAAATCCTCGAGATTATAGCAACCATGATTGCTCAGGCTGTTGAAATATATCTGATTGATAACGAAGAAAGCACGTTATTACGATTGGAGAACGAACGACTCAGGGATGCACTCAAAGAAAAATTCCATCCTTCAAACATTATAGGGAATTCAAAGCCTATGCTGGAAGTTTATTCCCTGATCAACAAAATAGCAAAGACCAAGTCAACCGTCCTGCTGCTGGGTGAAAGCGGGGTTGGGAAAGAACTCGTGGCAAGTGCCATCCATTACAACAGCCCGGAAGCAACGGCTCCATTTATAAAATTCAACTGTGCTGCGTTACCCGAAAGTGTCGTGGAGAGTGAACTTTTCGGGCACGAGAAAGGCTCATTTACCGGAGCTGACAAGACCAGAAAAGGACGCTTTGAAGATGCCAACGGCGGCACTATTTTTATGGATGAAGTCGGCGAGCTATCACTACCCATACAGGCTAAACTTTTGAGAATTTTGCAGGAAAGATCGTTCGAACGTGTCGGAGGCAATGTTCCGATTAATGTTGACATCCGAATCATTGCAGCCACCAACAGAGATTTATTCAAAATGGTAAAGGAAGGTACATTCAGGGAAGACCTGTATTACCGTTTAAATGTTTTCCCCATTCTTATTCCACCGCTTTGTGAAAGGAACAGTGATATTATCATTCTTGCCGAATATTTTGTATCTCATTTTGTCAGAAAGTTTGATAAAGAGATAAAGCGAATATCGACACCGGTACAAGAGATGCTGCTCTCCTACTCATGGCCCGGGAATGTCCGCGAATTGGAAAATGTGATCGAAAGAGCGGTAATAATGTCGGATGATAATGTTATCCATGGATATGATCTGCCGCTTTCTCTACAGAAGCCGATACTAACCAGTACGGCATTTAAAAAGGGGCTGGTGGCTAAACTCGAAATTGTAGAATACGAAATGATTGTGGAAGCTCTTGAAAAGCACAAGGGGAATATGTCTGCCGCCGCCGATGACCTGGGCTTAACACGTCGGATTTTAGGATTACGGTTGGAGAAATTCGGTATTAATTATAAAAAATACAGGGAGATATAATCCCGCACATGTACTTTTCATTTGAGTCTTGATGATTCGATAAATTTGAAGTTAACTCTACAGCGGATTCCTGCTGTATTTTTTTTAGTAAGAAGTACATCTGATGGCATATCTTTAAAGGCCACATAAAGGCCTAAAAGTTTTTTTTCTGGGGACAGAGAATGGGATCAGGATCGAACAAACACGTTGACTAATACTAAAAAAGCCCCTCTATATCCGGAGATAAGAGGGGCTTTCAGGTACCCAGAGCCGGGATCGAACCGGCATGGAAGTGAATCCACTGGTGTTTGAGACCAGCGCGTCTACCAATTCCGCCATCTGGGCAATTGCAGTGCAAAAGTAAGATAATTTTTGTAATTGACAAGCGATTACCCTACATTATATTGATAATTTACCTGCCGGTTTTTGCAATTTGCAGAATTTAAAGCAATTGAATCCGTGATTCCGGCTTATAAAATCAAAAAATAACGCTAAAGGCAAGGATAATCAGGCATCGGATCGCTTATTGGCCACGTAATCATTCCGCTTTCCGGCAAAAATATCATATTTACAATACCAGCAATCGAGCGCACCATTGAGCAACCGGATACGTTCTGTCGGTTTAAAGCCTATTTTATCAAGGCATTCTTCATGCGAACTGATCACCCAAGCTGTACAACCGGCAAATTTATGTTTCAGAGTTGATCCCAATGCTGCGTACAATCCGTAAATATCCTCGGAGGTTATACGTTCGCCATAAGGCGGATTTGTTACGATCAGACAATTGTCAGCAGGAGCTTCGAGCTTCTGAACGGACATAACCTGTAAGCTGATATATTTACTCAGTCCGGTACTCTTTACATTTTGTTCCGCAATTCGGATGGCCTGAGGCGAATTATCCGATCCGTAGATTTTAAAGTTGAACGGACGTTCGTACGAGTCATCATTATACAGCGTGTCGAAAAGCTCTTCGTCAAAGTCAGTCCATTTCTCAAAAGCAAAAGCCGAGCGATAAATGCCGGGTGGTATGTTGAGCGCTATCAGGGTTGCCTCAATCAGCAATGTACCCGAACCGCACATGGGGTCTACAAAGTTGGATTGGCCTTCCCAGCCGGACATTAACAACATCCCGGCAGCCAACGCTTCATTCAGGGGCGCTTCGGTCTGAGCAACCCGGTAGCCGCGTTTGTGAAGCGATTCGCCGGAGCTGTCAAGCGATAAGGTACAACGCTGTTCGGCAATATGAATATTAATCATGAGTTGTGCACCATCCAACCGCACCGATGGCCTGCGATCATAACGTTCGGTAAACCAGTCGGCAATAGCATCTTTCACCCGGTAGGCTACAAACTTGGAATGACGGAACACTTCGGAGAATACCGTAGAGTCAATAACGAAGGTACTATCCACGGACATATAGTCACTCCAGTTGATCTTCTTTACCTGTTCGTACACTTCATCCGGATTCGTGGCATCGAACGACAGAATAGGTTTCAGGATGCGTGAGGCAGTCCGGCAGCAAAGATTGGCTTTATACATCATTGCTTTATCGCCGGTAAAACTCACGGCCCTCCGTTGCAGTTGCACGTTATTGGCTCCGATATTGACTAATTCTTTGGCCAGTACTTCTTCCAACCCACGGAAGGTTTTTGCTAACATTTCAAATTCCATATAGTATTTTTGTATATTATCTGTAATCTATTTTTTCCATCAAGTGTCCCATGCGGAATTGATCTTTTTATTTACTCTTTTTCTTGTATTGAGCCAGCTTGGCACCGGCAGGAACATCTACATCCACCCACATATTACCTCCGATCACCGCACCATCGCCTACCGTTATTCGTCCTAAAATGGTTGTATTGGAATAGATAATAACATCGTTTCCGATACATGGATGCCGCGGAATACCTTTAATCGGGTTCCCTTCTTCGTCCAGCGGAAAACTGCGGGCACCCAACGTTACACCCTGATACATTTTGACATTCGTGCCCAGAATGGCGGTCTCGCCGATTACAACTCCCGTCCCATGATCAATGGTAAAATACTCTCCAATGGTAGCACCGGGGTGAATATCTATTCCCGTCTCCGAATGAGCCATCTCGGTAATAATACGGGGAATAAGAGGAACATCCAACTCCAGCAGGGCATGTGCTATGCGGTAATTACTGATGGCACGAATGCTCGGGTAGCAAAAGATAACCTCTCCAAAGCTCTTGGCCGCCGGATCGCCGTTATAAGCAGCAATCACATCGGTATGAAGCTTCTCACGAATTGCAGGCAACTGGAGGATAAATTCGGTCGCTTTCTTTTTACCGACGGCTTCACTGTCGGCTTCTCTCTCTTTTTCCGTCTGACAGCTAAAACAAATCCCCGCTTTAATTTGCTGTGAGAGCAAAATCTGCAAACGATCAATATTGACCCCGATATGATTCATCATGGTAAACTCATTAACGGCTGAATCTCCAAAATACCCGGGAAATAAAATAGCACGCGCCAACTGAACAATTTCCTGCAACACATCAGTAGAAGGCATCGGGTCGTTACTCACCTGTTCATGACAAACATCTTTAAAGCCTTCCAACTGCGAAAGCTTTTTTATCGTGTCTAATAAATCATTATCCATTATTGAAAAAATTGAGATTATTTTGTAGGTTCAGTTGCGAAAAGCTCCAAAACCGTATTTGAAAGTCAGGTGGATGGATGTACGAAAACAAGCCACACGCTCTTCCTTTCCTTTTTTCTTTAACCATACGAAGCCTTGTTATTCAACGTCTTTAAACCATCCAGGGCGTGCTGAAACCGTTGGTTACCAGCACCTGAAATAATAACATAGGGCTTGCCGGTTTGTTCAATTTCTTTTTTATACCAATTGAAGAAAAACTCCCGGTCGTCACCATGTTCCCGAACCTGATCGGGCTCCCAGGGTAAATCGGGTAAACAAAGTAAGTATAAATCAAAAAAACCTGTATTCAATTGTTCGGTCAAAAAGCCGGGAACCTGCCCGAACCGATAGGAAAACCAGACCTTCGTTATAATCAGTTCGGTATCAAAAAAAATATAGTCGGCCTGCGATGGTTGGTTATCAACCCGACGTTCTTCTTCAATCTGTGTCCGGGCAATCCGGCAAACATCATCATAGGTATAAGGTACCGTCAGGCATTCTACGTATTCACGTGCATATTCAGGCACCCAAGGTGCTTGAAAATAGTCAGCCAACTGCCCCGCTAACATGGTCTTTCCGGTTGATTCCGGTCCTAATATGGCTATTTTATACATTCAGTAAACGGGTAGTCGGTAAATATGTAAGACCGGATCCCTGATCCTTTTGGGTTAAGTCGTTCGGCGATGCTCAGTAGGCTTTTCGACCTACCTCCTTCGGTTCTTCGACCGATCCCATGCCTCCGTTTGACGGAGTACTGAGAGCCTTACTTACGGAAGTCAGAGACTGAATCCCGAAGCAATATAAAAAAAACGGTTACCCGAATCAGTTGGGATACGATTCGACAAATAATAATTATCTTTGTCGAAAAAATATATGCGCAAATTTACGACAATTATTCTGCTTTGTAGTGCTTTTTCCATATTTAGTACGAAAATTTCAGCACAAAATGCAGACGTAGAACTCTTAAGAAGCATAAACAAGTCGTCGGTAGGTTCCGGCCTGAGAGGCTATTCCCGCTTCATTTCAAACACCACCACCGCATTCTCCGTCTCTACCCCACTCGTCATGGGCGCCGTTGCCTTACTCAAAAAGGATGACGATTTACTGAAAAATGCGCTTTATGTGGGAGTCAGTCTGGGAGTTGACGGCGTCGTAACCTACTCGTTGAAAGAAGTAGTCAACAGGCCCCGTCCAAACGTAACATATACTGACATAGAATCATTTGAATCCGAACGGGCTATGTCATTTCCCTCGGGTCATACTTCGATTGCCTTTGCAACCGCCACCTCCCTGACGCTTAAATATCCGAAATGGTATGTCATAGTGCCCTCCTATTTCTGGGCCTGCTCCGTCGGTTATTCGCGCATGAATTTAGGAATGCACTATCCGTCGGATGTACTGGCAGGAGCCGTCGTCGGAAGCGGAAGTGCCTATCTTACCTACCTTGTCAATAATTGGTTTTGGAAAAAAAAGAATAACAAGAAACTGATTGGATTGCAGGCCTACCTGTAATCCCGTTTCCGGAAACTCAGGAACGCCGGTGTCAGGCCGGCTTCTTCACCATTCGATGCCGGACAGACATACAGGATAAAACAAGATGAACGGAACTGCAGGCATTGTCATTGTTGCATCAGTCTCCGGGGACAGTCTGTTTGGCCGGCGACATGATTTTTTTCCATTCAAAATACCCGACAACAGACATTAAGGTGTAAATAACATATAAGATAGCTGTCGGATACAACCCTTTATAGACATAAAGCCACACGCATAAACCATCTGCCACGATCCACACAAACCAGTTCTCAATCAGCTTGCGAGCCAGCATCCACGTGCCTACAATCCCCAGTGCACCCACCAACGAGTCGGTTTTTGGGATGGTGGAATCGGTATACCGGCTTAGCAACATATAATACAGGATATAAATCAAACCCGTGGCTATAACAAGATTCACCGTCTGTCTTTTCGTCATACGCGTTGTAGGTAATTCGGCTTTTGCTCCCTGCTTGCCGCGCACCCAGATAATCCAGCCATAAATACTTATAAACACATAATAAAACTGAAGGCTCATGTCGGCGTAAAACTTGGTCTGAAAGAAGATCACAATGTAAAACAACGAAGAGACGATACCATAAAACCACAGACTGACCTTTTCTTTGATGGATAAGTACAAATAGATTAAACTGAGTATGGCCCCGACAATCTCAACCCAATGATCTCTTAAATAATTAAAACACAAACTATAATTCATAATAACAATATTCATTTTTCATGATCGTACACCTGTTCTAAACCACAATAGACGCGATAGGACACAGAAAATAAATCTGTTGTGAACTATTGCGTCTATTGTGGGTTGACCTTTTTAACGGCCACGTAGCGTCCGGTTAATTCCCGGCTACTCCGGTCTATTTAAGTATCTTCTCGTAAGCACCTGGCGTCTGCATGATTTCAATCGCTTTCTGCAACGTCTCGTTTTCAGCATCCATGATTTGATAATATTCGTTCATATCCCACAGGTCGCGGGCTACCAATGCTTTCATCTGAAGTTTGATAAGCGGTTTTGATATGGCATACTGAGCCGAATCCACTTTAATCTTCTCCTTCTCCGTGGCACTGATCAACTGACTCAGCACAGCATCACTCACTTCATACTCCTTTTTAAATTTGTCAAACGAAGTGTATTGCTTCTTCAGGTCTGCGCGGTTCTTATCAATATATTGAACACATATTTTATTTACAATACCGTGGGCAACGATTTTACGATGAAAATCGGTCAGGTTAGCCGTATCAAGTGGTACAAAAATATCAGGCATAATCCCGCCGCCACCATACACGGTACGTTTCAGGTTCAGCGTCTGATAACGCAGTGAATCGGCAAAATGGATACTGTCGGCATGCAATAATTCGCCTTTTTTATAACGATCCGATAAGTCCATTTCATATTTATCATAACCGTTTTTATACGACTTCTGAATACAACGACCCGTAGGAGTATAATAGCGTGCAACGGTAAGCCGCAGCATTGAACCGTCAATCAATGGAAACTGGCGTTGAACCAGTCCCTTCCCGAAAGTCCGGCGACCCACTATGATAGCCCTATCCCAATCCTGTAAGGCTCCTGATACAATCTCGCTGGCCGAAGCCGAATACTCATCGACTAACACGATTAACTTTCCGGTCTCAAAAATACCTGCTGTCGATGATTCGGCAACGCTCTTAGGTGAATTCAACCCCTTGGTATATACAATCAGTTTATTATTCGACAGAAACTCATCAGCCAGCTGAATAGCTGCGTTCAGGTAACCGCCGCCATTTCCCTGCAGGCTGAGAATAAGTTTCTTCATCCCTTTTTGCTTCAGAGTCTCAAATGCCTTTTCAAACTCCTGCACGGTAGAATTACCAAAGTTGTTGATCTTAATATAACCTATATCTTTCCCGATCATATAACTGGCGTCCACACTATAAAGCGGAATTTTATCACGTATAATTTTGAATACCATTAACTCCTTTTGTCCGGCACGACGAATCTTTACTATCACTTCCGTTCCTTTTGGTCCGCGCAGTCTCTTGAATACATCCGAATTCTGCATCTTCACCCCGGCCACTAAATCATTATCGATATAGAGAATCCTATCACCGGGCAAAACACCGACCTTCGATGCCGGGCAACCGGCCACCGTCTGAATAACCAAAAGCGTATCTTCCATCATCTGGAACTGAATACCGACTCCTTCGAAACTACCTTCAAGCGGCTCATTCACCCTTTCGACTTCCTCTTTAGAGATATAGACCGAGTGAGGGTCTAACTCTTTTAACACTCCTTCCAGCGCATTCTCTACAAGCTTCTTGTCATTAATACTATCGACGTATAAGTTCGAAATAGCCGTAAGCGCATTCGTAAGTTTGCGCTGCTGCAAAGAGGAGAACCCTTGTGCAAAAAGAACCGGAGCAAGAATAAGGAACAGGAGGGGAATAATTATTTTCTTCATTTCTATGTTAATTTCAAACGGATGGCAAAGGTACGAAAAAAACATAATGCGCTGACTTCCTTTAAACCGAATATAGTGAAAGGATTACTCTTTTAACACTCATCTGTCAATCAAAAGACTAAAACGAGTCGTTCAGGCTCCCTTTTTCAACCCAAAATGCCTGTATCGTGCCTTTCGGGAGACGAGAAGGCCTCACCTCACCCTTCGTTGTCAGTGATGCCGGCATTTGTTCCCTCCGAACACAGTCCGGCTGCACTGAATCGCCTATTAATCTCCTATGTACCTCCAGTGAATCTCCATAGAACCTCCGCTGAAGGGTCGCAGATATTACATACATAAAACATATCAATGGTTAGTTATAAAATGAAATACGTATCTGATAATAAGAAAAATAGATATAAAATAAGAGTTAAAATATTTGGGTAATTCATTGATTATCAGTATTTTTATTGATCATTCCGTAATCTTAAAGACATGTCAATCAATAAACTCCCAAATGCTAAGTCTCTAGTTATTAACGTATTGTATTCGAATGAATTTTCTACCCTAAAAGAAAACAGAAAACAGTTTATTTTAAACGTA